>Ga0182007_10000064_pt1 | contig 85651 bp, 81 predicted proteins | sample Sormic07211113_1_FD_123023 | JGI IMG/M metagenome (GOLD analysis project Ga0182007, IMG submission 123023) | Rhizosphere microbial communities from Sorghum bicolor, Mead, Nebraska, USA - 072115-113_1 MetaG | ecosystem: Host-associated > Plants > Roots > Rhizosphere | place: USA: Nebraska...
AGGTTTGCGCACGCCCGGCCTCGCGGTGATCCTGGTCGGCAGCGATCCTGCCTCTCAGGTTTATGTCTCGCACAAGCGTAAAGACTGTGAAGAGGTCGGCTTCCTATCCCAAGCCTATGACCTGCCTGCCGACACCACTCAAGCAGCGCTGACCGATCTGATCGATCGCCTGAACGACGACCCGGCAATCGACGGCGTTCTGCTTCAGCTGCCTCTACCTGAACACCTGGACGCCTCCAAATTGCTGGAGCGCATTCGTCCCGACAAGGACGTCGACGGTTTCCACCCTTATAACGTCGGTCGCCTGGCCCAGCGCATTCCGCTGCTGCGCCCGTGCACGCCCAAAGGCATCATGACGCTGCTGGAAAGCACCGGCGTCAATCTTTACGGGATGGACGCGGTCATTGTCGGGGCTTCCAACATTGTTGGTCGTCCGATGGCGATGGAACTGCTGCTGGCCGGTTGCACCGTGACGGTCACCCACCGCTTCACCAAGGATCTGGCCGGCCACGTCGGTCGCGCCGACCTGGTAGTGGTTGCCGCCGGCAAGCCGGGCCTGGTCAAAGGTGAGTGGATCAAGGAAGGCGCGATCGTGATCGACGTCGGCATCAACCGTCAGGCAGACGGCAAACTGGTCGGCGACGTGACTTACGAATCCGCCCTGGCCCGTGCCGGCTGGATCACTCCGGTACCGGGTGGCGTCGGCCCGATGACCCGCGCCTGCCTGCTGGAAAACACGTTGTACGCCGCCGAAACACTGCACAGCTGAGTTAACTCTCACCCTGCTGCACCCAAAAGAACCCCGCCCATCGCGGGGTTCTTTTTGCCTGTAGCAAACAGCTCGATCACAGAGGTCGGACAACTGCAAAGCCAAATAGTAAAGAAAGAGTTACAGCATTAAATATTCTTCACTTTTACCCCCCGTCTTGCAGGCGCCTATGGCTTTCCTGGCACATACTCCTAAAATGCGTCGTTTTTAAGAAACAGCCCGTTACAGAACGGCATATCCACCCTTTATGAGTCTGCCAGCGTGAAAATCCGTCTTTCCATCCTGAGCCTAGTTTTTGCAGTTACAGGGACTTTCATCACGCCAACGGTCAACGCCGGTGAAACCACCGCGGCACCACGAGACACTGCACAACTGAAGATCGCTTCCGGCAGCGCTTTGCTGATGGATCTGCAAACCAACAAAGTCATCTATGCCAGCAATCCTGACGTCGTCGTACCCATCGCCTCCGTCAGCAAACTGATGACCGGCCTGGTGGTCGTAGAAGCGCGGCAGAACATGGACGAATATATTCCCGTTAACATCAGCGACACCCCGGAAATGAAAGGCGTGTTCTCCCGAGTCAAACTCCAAAGCGAATTGACGCGCCGCGAGATGCTGTTGATCGCCCTGATGTCATCGGAAAACCGTGCCGCCGCAACCTTGGCGCATCACTATCCGGGCGGTTACGTCGCGTTCATTGCCGCCATGAACGCCAAAGCCAAGGCGCTGGGCATGACCAGTACCCATTTCGTCGAACCGACGGGTCTCTCCCCGCGCAACGTGTCCACCGCCCGCGACCTCAGCAAACTGCTGATCGCCGCGCACAAGTACCCACTCTTGACCGAGCTGAGCACGACCAAGGAAAAAACCGTTACATTCCGTAAACCCAACTACAGCCTGGGTTTCCACAATACCGACCACTTGATCAACAAGCCGAACTGGGACATCAAGCTGACGAAAACCGGGTTTACCAACCAGGCCGGCCACTGCCTGGTGTTGGTGACCAGCATGGGCAACCGTCCGGTTGCGCTGGTGATTCTCGATGCCTTCGGCAAGTACACGCACTTTGCCGATGCAACCCGTATTCGCAGCTGGGTTGAAACCGGCAAGAGCACCAACGTGCCGTCCGTCGCCCTGCAATACAAGTCAGACAAGAACCTCAAGCATCGCCAGAGCGGTGTGATTGAAGCCTCAAAATAAGGTCGAAACATCCATAAATGAAAAGCCCCGAATATTCGGGGCTTTTTTTGTCCGGCGGTCAATCATTGGGCAACGGCATCTGATCGTCATCCGGAATGCCGTCCCCGGCACTCGGGTCTCGCCAGCCCTGCGGATGCTTCGTCGGCACCACGGTCGGCCTGGCCAAGGGATCCCTTAGCGGGCTGTCCGGATCCATCACCGGGTCCAGGTCCGCCTCGGGGGTTGTTGGAACGTTTTCGGGAGGGTCCGAATGTTTGTCGTCGAAGCTCGAATCGGTAGACATATGCACCTCTGACTAAGACTTGGGTTTCAGATTACCGAGCGGGTCGTAAGGCTTTGCCGGTGTCTTCTTGCCCTCTTCACCCGGTTTTATATCTTTGGGTGCCCTGGCAGGTCCGATGGGGTCGACCTGAGGATCAGCAACGTCCGGAGAGTCGGGGTCGAACCCCAACTCATTATCGGACGAATGCTCGGACGAGTGTGGGCCGACGGGGGTATTGGATTGAGCCATGGACGCCTCCTGGTCACGGCCCGGCGAGAAACCCGGGCCCTTTACATCAGAGGCGAACAACGTCGAGTAGTGCCCGGCGGATGACAAACGGAAACTACTGCGCGGTCAGCGCCTTCTTCGCCCTGGCTGCCGCCTGCTCCTGACCTGACTGGGCAAGATCGTTCGCCGCTTTCAGCCAGCGCTGCTGATCGACGTTGGCCGGAATCTGGTCCGGCTTCTGGATCAAAACGGCCCAACCGCCTGCATTCTCGAGCGCCGACTCAAAGGCGCTGAACCCCATCAGCAACCGACGATCCATCCCGGTGCGCAGCAACACGGTCTGCTTCTGACGGTTGTAACCGGCAAGAATGGCGTATCGCGGCCCGGCCCAGAAGGCCGAGCCTTCAGTAATGCGTACCATCACCGGATAACCGGCTGCGACCTGGGTCAGCAGCGCCGGCAATTGGCTGTCGAGGGGATAGACCACCATCCCGTATTCGCGGGCGAGGTTTTGCATGTTCTGCTGCAACCGGTCTTCGGCGCCCGGTAAATTCAGGGGCTTTTCGAGCAACCCTGGAGTTATCACGATGTCCTGTTGGGACAACAGGCTGGCCAGCACTTGAGGCCCGCTCTGATAACTTTGCCCACGGTAGAACGTACCGCTGAGTTCGACACGCTCCGGCAGACGCTTGATCTCAGGCGCTACGCTCCCCGCGCAGCCAGCCAGGCCGGCAACGCAGCCAACGATCAGTGCCAAAGATCGAATTCGAGAAAATACCCGCACCATCATCACTCTCTTGTTCAGACGCCAGGCGATCACGCAGCCGGCTTGGCCGTCGATCATAGGATGCCGCGCGACAGCGGTATAGCCTTAACCGGCAGTTGTTTGCATTTGATAGAGCGAACGGGTTGATGACAGGCGACCTTTGGTCAATAGCCTGAAACACAGCAACGGCTAGACTGTCCTTTACCAAGGAAGAGTGTGCGCCCGCGGCAGGGCAAAGAGGAGGCACTGATGAGCCTGACAATGACCATTGTGATGTTGATTTCCGGCTGGCTGGCAGTGGCCGCCGCCATGTTGTGGGGCGTTTTGCGCATTACCCGTCGGCACCATCACCACCCGATTAAATCGGCGCCCGCGGCCAAAACCGATAAACCGGCTACACACCCCATCACCGCGCACTGACTGGCGCTTTTCAGTCGTACAAACAAAAAACGGCCGCCTGGACTCTCGCAAGTTCAGGCGGCCGTTTCGTTTATCGGCGATTAAGCTTCTGCGGCAACGCGCCTCTGTTTGGCCCGCCGCGACAGCATGTTCAAGCCTTCGATCGTCGCCGAGAACGCCATGGCCGCGTAGACATAGCCTTTCGGTACGTGGGCGCCGAAACCTTCGGCGATCAGCGTCATGCCGATCATGATCAAGAAGCCCAGCGCCAGCATCACCACCGTCGGGTTGTCGTTGATGAACTTGGCCAACGGGTCAGCAGCCAGCAACATCACCAGGACCGACACCACCACCGCGATGATCATGATCGGCAAATGCTCGGTCATGCCGACAGCGGTAATGATGCTGTCGATGGAGAACACCATGTCGAGCATCAGGATCTGACCGATGGCGGCGGCAAAGCCCAGGGTCACGGTCGAGGTGGCCGACGTCGGGTCTACCGGCGACGGGTCCATGCTGTGATGAATCTCGGTGGTCGCCTTCCACAACAGGAACAGGCCGCCGGCGATCAGGATCATGTCCTTCCAGGAGAACGCGTGGCCGAGAATGTCGATCACCGGTTCAGTCAACTGGACGATAAACGCGATGGTGCTCAACAGCGCCAGGCGCAGGATCAACGCCATGCCGATACCAATGCGCCGCGCCTTCTGGCGATGCTGCTCGGGCAGCTTATTGGTGAGGATCGAGATGAAGATCAGGTTATCGATGCCGAGCACGATTTCCATCACCACCAACGTGGCCAGGGCGACCCAGGCGGTGGGGCTTGCAGCGAGTTCTAAAAGGTATTCCATGGGTCAGTCCTGACTCGTTGTAGACGGTTTAGATTTCCTGGGACGAAGAGTCGGTTTTGCCCGTCTCTTTGGCCGGTTGTTCTTTCTTGCTGATCAGGCCACTCGTGGCCTCGCTCAACGCTTGTTCGGCGGCTTTGTGGGTATCGTCAATCGCCTGTTTGGCGCTTTCGGCGGCCTTGCCCATCAATTGCTGAGCACTTTTCTCGGCCTGGTCGCAACCGGCCAACACCAGTAAAGAGGTGATCAGCAGCGCGGTGGTTTTAAGCTTCATGATGCTTTCCTCGATAGGACAGACAGAACCCGAAAGGCGATCCGTCGATAGCGAGGCAGTCTAAAGAGGCAAACACTTCAGGAAAATTCGTATTTTCAGCGGTTATACTTCGGTTTTTACGAATCCATAGCAAAACACACGCTACGGGGAACATGAATGCTGAATTATCGACAGCTGCATTATTTCTGGGTGGTGGCCAAGACCGGCAGCATCGTGCGCGCCTGCGAGCAGTTGAACCTGACACCACAGACCATCAGCGGGCAGATTTCCCTGCTCGAACAAACCTATGGCATTGAATTGTTTCGCCGGGTCGGGCGGCAGCTAGAACTCACCGAAGCCGGGCGTCAGACCCTGCCCTACGCCGAGCAGATGTTTCAACTCGGGGGCGAGCTGGAGCTGATGCTGCGGGCGCAGCCCAATGAGCAACAGATTCTGTTTCGGGTGGGCGTCGCCGATGTGGTGCCCAAATCCATCGTCTATCGCCTGATCGCGCCGACCATGGAGTTGAACGAGCCGCTACGCATCACCTGCCGCGAAGACAAACTGGAACGATTGCTCGCCGACCTGGCGATTCAACGCCTCGACCTGGTGATTTCCGACAGCCCGATGCCCTCGCATCTGGATATCAAGGGCTATAGCCAGAAGCTCGGCGAATGCGGTATCAGCTTCTTTGCCACCGCTGAACTGACGGCGCGATACGGCCAGGATTTCCCCCGCAGCCTGCACGGCGCCCCGTTGTTGATTCCCGGGCCGGAAACCGTGGTGCGCAGTCGCTTGCAACGCTGGTTTGCCGAACAGCAGATCCAGCCGCGAATCGTCGGCGAGTTCGACGACAGCGCTTTGATGCAGGCTTTCGGCCAATCCGGTAGCGGGATTTTCATCGGCCCGAGCGTGATTGCCGACGAGGTGAAACGCCAATGCGGTGTGGAGTTGATCGGCCAGACCGACGCGGTGCGCGAGTCGTTCTATGCCATTTCGGTGGAACGCAAGGTCAAGCACCCCGGCATTGTCGCCATTACCGAAGGTGCCCGACGCGAGCTGTTCACCGAGATGTAAAGCCTCAGGCGCAGACTTCGCGAGGTTTGAAGGTCATCAGCGCCATGGCCAGGAGAATCGAAACCAGGATAAAACCGGCTGCGGCGAAACCCAGTCCACCCAGGCCCACACTGTCGATCACCCGGCCGCCAACCATGGCGCCCAGGCCGATCCCGAGGTTGGCCCCGGCAATGTTCAACGACGCCGCGAAGGCCGGCGCTTCAGGCGCCGCCTTCATCAACCGCACATGACTGACCAGGAACAACGCCGCCTGGGTCACCCCCCAAATCCCCATCGCCGCCGCCAGCCCCAGCGGCGAGTGAATGTTCGGCACCAGCGTCACCATGCCGGCAATCATGAATGCGCAAAACGTCATAGAAGCGATCAGCGGGTGACGATCCACCGCGCGACCGCCCAGCGAGTTGCCGATCAGCCCGACCGCGCCGAAGCCCATCAGACACCAGCCGACCACGGTGCCGTTGAAACCGGCGAGGCGTTCAAGAATGTCGGCCAGGTAGGTGTAGGCGGTGAACATGCCGCTGAACACCAGGATCGACAGCAGAACATGACCCAGCATCAGCGGGCTGCGCAAGATCTTGAATTGCGAACGAAAACTCACCTGATGCTGGTGCAGGCTGGTTTTCGGCAAATAGATAAACAGCAGCAGCGCCTTGGCAAACGCAATCACCGCCAGAATGCCGAAAGCACTGCGCCAACCGAACGCATCGGAAATCAACGTGCCGACCGGAATGCCGAATACGGTGGCGCAGACGATGCCGAAACCAATCTTGGCAATCGCCCGCCCGGCGTAGTCCGGTCCGACGATGTCCACCGCGGTTTCACTGGCCAACGCCCAGAACACCGGCAACCCCAGCGCCGGAATCAACCGGGCAATGGCCATCACCCAAATGTTCGGCGCAAACGCCGCCAGCGTGTTGGCCAGGCCGAACATGATCAACACGCTGATGAACAGTTTGCGCCGTTCAAACCTTGCGAAATACGCTGTCAGGAACGGCCCGAACGCGGCCACGGTGAACGCAAACAGGGTCACCAGCAAACCCGCTTGAGGGATGCTGACGTCCAGGTCACGGGCGATTGCCGGCAACAGGCCGACGATGATGAATTCCGTGGTCAGCACCGTGAAACCGGCGGCGGACAACAGAAGAATGGGCAACAGCATGCAGAACTCCAGGAAAACGACGACACCAGCGACAGCCCGAAGGCCCACTGGCAGAACTAGAAAATGAGGATGGCGAAGCTTAACAGAGTGTTTCCAAACGAAGTTGCACGAACCTGCAAATCGCGTTGAACAATCGGGTGGCAGATCGTCACAGGTCTGAAGGATCGCGGCTACGCTGTGATAAAGTCCGCGACCCGCGAGATTGACACCTTGCTCATCGGCCATTGATTGGCATTGATGTGGCGACCCCTTCGGTTCCCTCCATGTAGCCTGCCCGGCTTTTTGCTGCATGAGCCAAGGAACCCTGCACCCTAATAAAATCAGAGATACCGTTATGACCGCTTCATCCCCTTCTCTTTTGCAACGCCTGAAACGCAGCAGCCTGGTCACGCAAATCATCATCGGCCTGATCGCCGGGATTGCCCTGGCCCTGTTCGCGCCTGAGGTGGCGAAGTCCACCGCCTTCATTGGCAAAGTATTCGTGTCGGCGCTCAAGGCTGTCGCGCCGATTCTGGTGTTCGTGCTGGTCATGGCCTCGATTGCCAATCATAAGCACGGCCAGGAAACCCATATCCGGCCGATCCTGTTTCTGTATCTGCTGGGCACCTTCGCCGCAGCCGTGGTTGCAGTGATCGCCAGTACGCTGTTTCCGTCGAGCCTGGTGCTGTCGACCCAGGACGTTGCGGTCACCGCGCCGGGCGGCATCAGCGAAGTGCTGCAAAGTCTGTTGCTGAGCGTGGTCGATAACCCGGTCAGCGCACTGATGAACGCCAACTTCATCGGCATTCTGGCGTGGGCGATCGGCATGGGCATTGCGATCCGCCATGCTGGCGAGACGACGCGCGAAGTGCTGGGCGACCTGTCCAATGGCGTGACCGTGATCGTGCGCCTGGTGATTCGCTTTGCGCCGCTGGGGATCTTCGGTCTGGTGGCTTCGACCCTCGCCACTTCCGGTTTCGGCGCATTGATCGGCTATATGCACCTGCTGGCGGTGCTGCTGGGCTGCATGCTGTTCGTCGCGTTGGTGATGAACCCGGTCATCGTGTTCTGGAAACTGCGCCGCAACCCGTATCCGCTGGTACTCACCTGCCTGCGCGAGAGCGGCATCACCGCCTTCTTCACCCGCAGCTCGGCGGCGAACATTCCGGTCAACCTGGAATTGAGCAAACGCCTGGGCCTGCATGAAGACACCTATTCGGTATCGATCCCGCTCGGCGCGACCATCAACATGGCCGGCGCGGCGATCACCATCACTGTGCTGACCCTGGCCGCCGTGCACACCCTGGGCATCGCCGTGGATATTCCGACGGCCATTCTGCTCAGCGTCGTCGCGGCAATTTGTGCCTGTGGCGCCTCGGGCGTGGCGGGCGGTTCGTTGTTGCTGATTCCGCTGGCGTGCAGCCTGTTCGGCATCCCGAGCGAAATCGCCATGCAAGTGGTGGCGGTCGGCTTCATCATCGGTGTGTTGCAGGACTCGGCGGAAACCGCGCTGAACTCCTCCACCGACGTGCTGTTCACCGCGGCGGCTTGCCAGGGTGAAGAGTTGAAGGCGCAGCGTTTGGCGTAAACGCACCGACGAAAACGAAAAAGCCCGCCAAGGCTTACACCTTGGCGGGCTTTTTTGTACCTGGGTGGTTTAGAACGCGCCCATGTAATCGCGCTTGCCCACTTCCACACCGTTGTGACGCAGCAACGCGTAGGCAGTGGTGACGTGGAAGAAGAACTGCGGCAGACCGTAGCTCAGCAGGTAAGCCTGGCCAGTGAAGCGCTTCTCTTTAGGGGTGCCAGGACGGGTCACGATTTCGATGCCTTCCTTGCCGTTGATTTGCTCGGGTTTGATCTCGCCGATGAAGGCCAGAACCTTGGCGATCAACGCTTGCAGTTCGGCGAAGGTGGTTTCGGTATCGTCGTATTTCGGCAGTTCGATTTCAGCCAGACGCGCCGAAACACCCTTGGCGAAATCAACGGCGATCTGCACCTGACGCACCAGCGGGAACATGTCCGGGTACAGACGGGCCTGCAGGAATGCGTTCGGGTCGATGTTTTTCGCGGTAGCGTGGGCTTCGGCCTTGCTCAGGTTGTTGCTCAGGGCGTTGAGCATTTGCTGGAAAACCGGAACGGATGCGGCGTACAGGGAAATAGTCATGGCAGTCTCGTGTGGTGACGGGAGTAAAAAACGTGGAGCGATTATAGCCATGCCGGCGCGCCCTGCGACTTGTCTTTTATCCAGCAAGGATTAGGCTAGGCGGCTCGACTGCCTAGGGAAAAGCGCGATGAGCACTGAACAAGAGACGACCTTCGACGAACCGCGGCTCAACAGCACGGAAATCCGCATTTTGGGCTCGTTGATCGAAAAACAGGCCACCAGCCCGGAAACCTATCCGCTGACCCTCAATGCCCTGGTGATTGCCTGCAACCAGAAAACCAGCCGCGAACCGGTGATGAACCTCAGCCAGGGCCAGGTTGGCCAGAGCCTGCGCGCCCTTGAAGGTCGCGGCTTCACCCGGCTGGTGATGGGCAGCCGTGCCGACCGCTGGGAACATCGGGTCGACAAGGCGCTGGAACTGGTGCCGGCGCAGGTGATTCTGACGGGGCTGTTGTTCCTGCGCGGTCCGCAGACGGTCAACGAACTGCTGACCCGCAGCGGCCGCATGCATGACTTCGAAGATGCCGAACAAGTGGTGCATCAACTGGAGCGTTTGATCGCCCGAGGCCTGGCGCTGTTGATCCCGCGCCAGGCCGGTCAGCGCGAAGATCGTTACATGCATGCGCTGGGTGATCCGGCGGATATCGAAGCGATCCTCGCGGCCCGACAGAATCCGGTGGAACGTGGCACCGGTGGCGGTGTGTCGGTTGAGCGAATCGAAGAGCTTGAAGCGCGGATTGCGGCACTGGAAGAACGCCTGGCGCGCCTCGAATAACCCTTCCCGATGTACCGAGTTCCCTGTGGCGAGGGAGCTTGCTCCCGTTCGGCTGCGAAGCAGTCGCAAGGCCGGCAAACTCGGTGTGCTGACTGCTTTGGGGCCGCTTCGCGACCCAACGGGAGCAAGCTCCCTCGCCACAGGTCCAACCGATAATCGGAATTCAGCTCCGGGCAAACGCCACGGCTTTCTGAAACTGCTCATCGGTCGGTCGCACGCCGGTGTACAACACGAACTGCTCCAGCGCCTGGATGGCAATCACTTCCAGCCCGGTGATCACCCGTTTGCCTTCGGCACGAGCACGCACGATCAGCGGTGTTTCCGAGGGAATCGCCACCACATCGAAAACCGTTTCGGCGGCAGCGATGGCTTCAGGGGGAAACGCCAGTTGATCGGCTTCCAGGCCACCGGTCATGCCGATCGGCGTGACGTTGATCAGCATCTGCGGGCGTTGAGCACCCAGTTCCGCCTGCCATTGGTAACCCAGCGATTCGGCCAGGGCACGCCCGGCGCGTTCGTTGCGGGCCACGATCAAGCCGTTTTTGTAGCCGCCATCGCGCAAGGCACTGGCCACAGCCTTGGCCATGCCGCCGCTGCCGCGCAGGGCAAAGGTCGAATCCTTGGGCACCTGGTGGGTTTCGAGCAACTGGGCGACGGCGATGTAATCAGTGTTGTAGGCCTTGAGGTGGCCGTTGGTGTTGACGATAGTGTTGATCGATTGAATAGCCTCGGCCGATGCATCCAGCTCATCGACCAGCGCGATGCAGGCCTCCTTGAACGGCATCGACACGCCGCAACCCCGAATACCCAACGCACGAATGCCGCTGACAGCCCCCGTCAGGTCCTGACTGCTGAAGGCTTTGTAGTAAAAATTCAGCCCCAGTTGTTCGTACAGATGATTGTGAAACCGCAGGCCGAAATTGCCGGGACGGCCCGAGAGTGACATGCACAACTGGGTGTCTTTGTTGGGGTTCATCTGCATCCGAATCTCCTTCAGTAGCACTTTCAGATGGACGGAATTAACAATTCCACCGGATTGTGGTCGATCATAAGGGTATGTCTGTACCAGACAGCACCGTAAAGAAACCGGTACAGACCTTACACAAAATTTACCCAACGGCTGTGCTGATTTTCAAAAAATTGCTGTCTTAGAAGTATCCCCGCGACAACTTGTGTCTATTGCAGACCCAAGCGCCGGGTCGAAGAACCGAGGACTTATCATGATCCGTAAAATCCCCACAGTAGCCTTGCTGATCGGTGCTCTCGCTATCGCAGGGCAGGCAGAAGCAGGTGGTCGTGGCTGGGAAGGTCCGGCTGTGTTTGGTGCGATCGTCGGCTCGGCAATCATCGGCTCGGCAATTATCGGCCGCGACCGGCCGGTGTATGTAGAGCAACCGGTTTACGCTCAGCCTCAACCGGTTTACGTACAGCCACCGCCCGTTTACTACCAACCGGCGCCGGTCTATGTCCAACAACCGATGTACTACCGCCCGGCACCGATTTATTACGGTCCACCACGCGGCTACTATGGCCCACCGCGCGGCTACTATGGCCATCCCCATGGTTATTACCGTGACGACCGCTGGTAACAGACTCATCAGGCCCCGCCTCAACAGCGGGGCCTTTTTTGTGGCCGCAAGGCGAACGGAGTCTGAATAAATCTCGTCAAGGTCGCTGTCGGGACAGTACCGGCAGGTAAAGTCGGTCATATTTATGTCATGACAGGCCCGCAAGCTTGATCTGTCCATAAACAACAGGTTGATAAAAACAAGGACGACCTCATGCCCACACAAAACCCGCACCGCATTGTCGGCTTGTGCACATCCAGCAAGGTGTACAACGCACTGACCGAGCTCAAGCACCTAGAAGGCCATCGCAGCGCCAAGTTTCTCTCGCTGCTGGCGGAAAACCTGGTGCGCAAAGGCCTGCTCAATGAACAGGAAGTCGTGCATATGCTCGATCAAGTCGTGGACTGATCGCCAACACTCACTGGCATCAATGACGACTATCGAAAGCGTTGATTTTCCACTCAAGCGTCCGATCCGTAAGGTAACCCCACAGATTGATGGAGGTACTTATGGCTCAGGTTCAGATTATGTCCGTTATCGGCAGCGCCGTTCCCGCACCGCTCAGAGCACTGGGATTGCTTGCCTGCTGGTATCTCGTACAGGACGGCGAACCGATCAGCGGCCCGCTCACTTCGCTTCCCGACGCCCAAGCCCTGTCGCAACGTATCGGCTCAGGCCAGCTCAACGCTTAAGGCAGCTGAACCCGCTGTTTGGTATCGACGAAAATCGCCCAGCTCGACATAAACAACGCGGCAATCAACGGGCCGATGACAAAACCGTTCAGGCCGAAAATCGCCAGGCCACCCAGGGTCGAGATGAGAATCAGGTAGTCAGGCATTTTGGTGTCCTTGCCCACCAGAATCGGTCGCAGGATATTGTCCACCAACCCGATCACGAACACCCCGAACAACGCGAGCACCGTGCCCTGCCAGATCGCACCGCTGAGCAGGAAATACGCCGCCACCGGCACCCAGACGATACCCGCCCCCACCGCCGGCAACAGCGACAGGAATGCCATCAACACCGCCCAGAGCAGCACGCTCGGGATATCCAGAAACCAGAAAATCAACCCGCCCAACGCCCCTTGCGTGATCGACACCAGCAAACTGCCCTTCACCGTGGCCCGCACCACCCGATTGAATTTGAGTTGCAAGCGACGCTTCTGGTTATCTTCCAGCGGTATCGCCGCGCGCACTTTGCGCGCCAGTTCAGACCCGTCCCGCAGAAAGAAAAACAGCAGATACAGCATGATGAAAAAACCCACCACGAAATCGAACGTCCCCTGGCCAAAACTGAACGCCTGGGACGCCAGAAACTGACTGCCTTGCATCATGCTCTTGATGATTTTCTCGCGAAGCCCACTCAGTTCACCCATGCCGAAACGATCGAGCAAGTGCTGAAAGTACGGCGGCAAGCTGTGTTTGAACTGCGACACATGCCCGGCAATGTCCAGTTCGCCGCTTTCGATTCGGCCATAAAGCGCCGCGCCCTCCTGAACCAGCAAGGTACTGATGATGATTACCGGCAGGATCGCAATCAGCACACATAGACTCAAGGTGCACAGGGCCGTCAGGTTGCGTGACCAACCGAATCTCAGCTGCAACTGATGCTGCAAGGGCGCAAACAGAATGCCGAGGATGGCCGCCCAGAACACCGCACCGTAGAACGGCAGCAGAATCCAGACGAAGGCAACGGTCACCACAGCCAGCAAGACCATCAGCGAAGTGTTCTGGAGCTTCGTTTCGTTCATGTCCGGTCCATGCCAATGCGCAGAGGCGAAAATTCGCGTCCTTATGTTTAGTCCGCCACGGTTGGCGCGAGTGCCATCTGTTTGTTGGTCAAGCATAGATCCAGATCAATAAACCCCGCGTGCAGGCCGCTTACCCTTGCCGGCTTTTGCGATCGACACTGCCATGACTTGCGCCATGCCACTCATCCCCCCGGAACTGCTCGCCCCTGCCGGCACCCTGAAAAACATGCGTTATGCCTTCGCCTACGGTGCCGATGCGGTATACGCTGGCCAACCGCGCTACAGCCTGCGAGTGCGCAATAACGAATTCGATCACGCCAACCTCGCGCTCGGCATCGCCGAGGCCCAGGCTCAGGGCAAGCGTTTTTATGTGGTGGTCAATATCGCCCCGCACAACGCCAAGCTGAAAACGTTCCTCAAGGATCTGGAACCGGTGATCGGCATGGCGCCGGACGCGCTGATCATGTCCGATCCCGGCCTGATCATGCTGGTGCGCCGGCACTTCCCGCAGATGCCGATCCACCTGTCGGTGCAAGCCAACACGGTGAACTGGGCCAGCGTCGAGTTCTGGCAGCAACAGGGCTTGAGCCGGATCATCCTGTCCCGCGAACTGTCGCTGGAAGAAATCGCCGAAATCCGCCAGCACGTCCCGGCGATGGAGCTGGAAGTGTTTGTGCACGGCGCATTGTGCATGGCCTATTCCGGGCGCTGCCTGTTGTCGGGCTACATGAACAAGCGTGACGCCAATCAGGGCAGCTGCACCAATGCCTGTCGCTGGAAATACTCGGCGACACCGGCCAGCGAAAATCAACTGGGTGAAATCGTCCAGCACCACTCTCCCGAACCGACCCTGGGCCTCGGCACGCCGACCGATCAGGTGTTCCTGTTGCAAGAGGCCAATCGCCCCGGCGAACTGATGCCGGCGTTCGAGGATGAACACGGCACCTACATCATGAACGCCAAGGACCTGCGCGCCGTCCAGCACGTCGAGCGCCTGACACAGATGGGCGTGCATTCACTGAAGATCGAAGGCCGGACCAAATCGCATTTCTATTGCGCGCGCACCACCCAGGTTTACCGCCGCGCGATCGACGATGCGGTGGCTGGCCGAGTGTTCGATCGCAGCTTGATGACTGATCTGGAGTCCCTCGCTCAGCGCGGCTACACCGAAGGTTTTCTACGCCGGCACGTGCATGACGAATACCAGAACTACCAGAACGGCAGCTCGGTTTCAGAGCGCCAACAGTTCGTTGGGGAGTTGACCGGCGAACGCCGCGACCGGCTGGCCGAGGTACGGGTGAAGAATCGTTTTGGCCTGGGCGATCACATGGAACTGATGACGCCCAAGGGCAACTTCCACTTCGACCTGCATCAACTGCAGAACCTCAGGGGCGAGGCGATTGAAGTGGCGCCTGGGGATGGGCACACGGTGTATTTGCCGATTCCGGATGCGGTGGATTTGCGTTATGGATTGCTGATGCGCGATATAGCGCCCCTGTAGGAGCGAGGCTTGCCCGCGAAGAACGATGACGCGTAATACCTGAAAAAACGCGGTGTATTCTTCGCGGACAAGTCGGATCGCCGCACTGCTCGCTCCTACGCACTGACGAATCAGCTGCCGCCCGCCGAAAAGCGGTCGCGGCTGTTGGTCAGGTGCAACCACATGGCTGCCCGCGCCGCATCCGGATCCTGGCGCTTGATGGCGTTGAGAATCGCCTCGTGTTCAAGGTTGGCGAGTTGCCCCAGCTTGCTCAAATCCGCTGACCCGCGCTCGGCGGCATTGACGCGGGTGCGGGGAATCATCGCATTGCCCAAGTGCTGCATGATCTCTGTGAAGCATACATTGCCGGTGGCTTCGGCGATCAGCAGGTGGAAACGTTTGTCGGCCTCGACGCAGCTGTCGTTGTTGGCCAGCAAACTTTGATAGTCATCCAGCGCTTCACGCATCTGCGCCAATTGCTGATCGGTACGACGCACCGCTGCCAGCGCGGCGGCCTGGGTTTCCAGGCCCATGCGCAACTCCAGAATGCTGCGCACCCCCAGCGCGGTATCGACATTCAGCCGCAACCCCTGCTCCGGCGCACGCTCGATGACAAAGGTGCCGATGCCGTGACGGGTTTCCACCAGCCCTGAAGCCTGCAATTTCGAAATCGCCTCGCGCACCACCGTACGGCTGACCCCATGCTCCTGAACAATCGAATTCTCCGAAGGCAGCTTGTCCCCCGGCAGCATCTGGCCGAGCAAAATGCTCTGGGTCAGCTTGGCCACCAGATCATGGGCCAGGTTGTGAGCGCGCTTGCGGGCGGGTGCGTCGATGTCTTCTTGCATGGTGATTATCCGTAAGGCAGGGCTATCCGGATCGTAGCACCGGAATCGATTGGAATCCCCAGAAAACAGCCTCAAACTTGTATGACAACACTCAACAAATTCACCATTCGAACGCCATCACAACCCCACACCCGACCCAAAAAAGCATAGAAATCATCCGACAAATAGCCATTTTATTGGACTACAGTGCTTGTCGAATCGAAAAATTCAGTTGTATGATGTCTATCAACATCGCAATACCCAGCCACACCCCGCATAAAAATAACGAGTGGGAGAAAACGAAGTGAATACATCCATATCCGGGATGAACGATGGCGCCGATTCGGTCCTGAAGTCCGCCATCTCGAAAGTGAAACGCCACGTCCTGCCGCTGTTCGTGATCATGTTCATCGTCAACTACATCGACCGGGTGAACATCGGCTTCGTCCGCGCCCACATGGAACATGACTTAGGGATTGGCGCTGCCGCCTACGGCCTCGGGGCCGGTCTGTTCTTCATCGGGTACGCGCTGTTCGAAGTGCCCTCCAACATCCTCCTGCAAAAAGTCGGCGCGCGAATCTGGCTGACCCGCATCATGCTGACTTGGGGCCTGGTGGCCGCCTGCATGGCGTTCATCCAGAACGAAACCCACTTCTACATCCTGCGTTTTCTGCTCGGCGTGGCTGAAGCCGGGTTCTTTCCCGGGGTGATCTATTACTTCACCCGCTGGTTGCCCGGTGTGGAACGCGGCAAGGCGATTGCGATCTTCCTCAGCGGCTCGGCGATTGCTTCGCTGATCTCCGGCCCGCTGTCGGGGCTGCTGCTGCAAATCAACGGTTGGGGCATGCACGGCTGGCAGTGGATGTACTTCATCGAGGGCATGTTCTCGGTCGGGTTGTGCGTGTTCGTCTGGTGCTGGCTGGACTCCAAACCCCACGACGCCAAATGGCTGACCCTGGCTGAACAGGACGCGCTGGTCAAAGCCATCGATGACGAACAACTGGCCCGCGAAGCCGCGACGCCGATCAAACCGTCGCTGGGCACACTGCTCAAGGACCGCCAGATCATCCTGTTCTGCCTGATCTACTTCTTCATTCAATTGACCATCTATGCCGCGACCTTCTGGCTACCGAGCATCATCAAGAAAATGGGCGACCTGAGCGACATCCAGGTCGGCTTGTTCAACTCGATTCCGTGGTTGCTGTCGATCGTCGGCATGTACGCCTTTGCCTCGCTGTCGGGCAAATGGAAGCACCAGCAAGCCTGGGTCGCCACTGCCCTGCTGATCGCTGCGGCGGGAATGTTCATGTCCACCACCGGCGGGCCGATCTTCGCCTTCGTTGCGATCTGCTTCGCCGCATTGGGTTTCAAATCGGCTTCGTCGCTGTTCTGGCCGATTCCCCAGGCGTACCTGGATGCGCGGATCGCTGCCGGCGTGATCGCGCTGATCAACTCGGTGGGCAACCTCGGCGGCTTCGTGGCGCCGACCACCTTCGGTTTGCTGGAAGAGCACACCGGTTCAATCCAGGGCGGGCTCTACGGCCTGGCCGCCACCTCGATCATCGCCGCGATCATCGTCTTCGCCGCGCGCAATAAACCGAAACCCGCACCGGCCGTTGCACTGGGCAAACCAGCGCCGAATCACGCTTGAATATTGGTTGAAAGGACAAAAAAATGAACCCACAAGAAGCCGCAAAAGCCCCGATCATCACCAGCATGCAGGTTGTGCCGGTGGCCGGCCACGATGGCATGCTGCTCAACCTGAGCGGCGCCCATGGCCCGTTCTTCACCCGCAATATCGTGATCCTCAAGGACAACGCCGGTCACACCGGCGTCGGCGAAGTACCCGGTGGCGAGCGCATTCGCCAGACCCTGGAAGACGCGCGCGCACTGGTGGTCGGCAGCCCGATCGGCACCTACCAGAAGATCCTCAATCAAGTGCGCCAGACCTTCGCCGATCGCGATGCCGGCGGTCGCGGTTTACAAACGTTCGACCTGCGCATCACCATTCACGCGGTCACCGGCCTGGAAGCGGCCCTGCTCGACTTGCTTGGCCAGCACCTGGACGTGCCGGTCGCCGCTTTGCTCGGCGAAGGCCAGCAGCGTGATGAAGTGAAGATGCTCGGCTACCTGTTTTACGTCGGTGATCGCAACGAAACCGATCTGGCTTATCGCGATGAACCGGATGCCGACAATGACTGGTTCCGCGTACGTCACGAAAAAGCCATGAGCGCCGACGCCGTGGTGCGCCTGGCGGTCGCCGCTCACGCCCGCTATGGCTTCAAGGACTTCAAACTCAAGGGCGGCGTGTTGAGCGGCGACGAGGAAATCGAAGCGGTCACGGCCCTCGCCGAGCGCTTTCCCGATGCGCGCATTACCCTCGATCCGAATGGCGCCTGGTCGCTCAAGGAAGCGATCCGCCTGTGCCGTGATCAGCATCATGTTCTGGCTTATGCCGAAGACCCCTGCGGGGCGGAAAACGGTTACTCGGGCCGCGAAGTCATGGCTGAATTTCGTCGTGCCACGGGCCTGAAAACCGCGACCAACATGATCGCCACCGACTGGCGGGAAATGGGCCACGCGATCCAGCTACAGTCGGTGGACATTCCTTTGGCGGACCCGCACTTCTGGACCATGCAGGGCTCGGTGCGGGTAGCACAGATGTGTCACGAGTGGGGCCTGACCTGGGGCTCGCATTCCAACAACCACTTCGATATTTCCCTGGCCATGTTCACCCACGTCGCGGCCGCCGCGCCGGGCGAGATCACAGCCATCGACACCCACTGGATCTGGCAGGACGGCCAGCGCCTGACCCAGTTACCGCTGCAAATCGTCGACGGCTGCGTGCAAGTACCGAAAAAACCTGGCCTGGGGGTTGAGCTGGACATGGATCAACTGGCCAAGGCCCATGAGCTGTACCAAGGCATGGGGCTCGGCGCGCGGGATGACAGCGTGGCGATGCAGTTTCTGATTCCGGGATGGAAGTTCGATAACAAGCGGCCGTGCCTGGTGCGCTAAACCTCTGGAAACACCGCTCCCACAAGGAGTGGTGTTTCCACTATTTCATCTGGGCCGTTTGCAGCAGCCAGCCCCGGAACGCAGCCATCGCCGACGTTTCGGGACGCGACTGCAAGCGGGTCAGCCAGTAGCTGCCGGTGGTGATCCCGATGGCGAACGGTTGCTCGATTGCGCCCGCCGCCAGTTGCCGGGCAAACATCAGCGGTGGCGCCAATGCCACACCTGCACCTTGCAACGCAGCCTCCATCATCGCCAGCGAGGAATCGAAGACGATGCTCCGGGGCAGCACGGCATGGGCCGAAAGACCGGTCGCCTGAAACCACTCCGGCCACTCATCCGTGCGATAGGAGCGCAACAGCGTTTGCTGCAACAGATCCTCTGGCGCCTGCAATTGCCGGGCGATCTCCGGCACACAGAGCACCGACAGTGGTGCCTCGATCAACCGCACCGCTTCAATCCCATGCCACGCCCCCGCGCCAAAGCGGATGGCGTAATCCAGGCCTTCAGCGGCCACATCCACCCGGTTGTTATTGGTCGACAGGCGCAAATCTATGTACGGATGTTTCTTCTGAAAATCCGCCAATCGCGGCAACAGCCAACCGACCGCGAACGTCCCCACGGCGCCCACCGTCAACACTTCACGAAAATGCCCACCCTCGAAACGCTCCAGGGTTTCGGCAATCCGGTCGAAGGATTCGCGCAATACCGGCAGCAGGGTTTCACCTTCGCTGGTCAGCATCAGGCCGCGGGGCAGGCGTTTGAACAAAGTCACGTTAAGCTGGGCTTCAAGACTTTTGACCTGATGGCTCACCGCCGCCTGCGTGACGCACAACTCCACGGCCGCCCGGGTGAAACTCAAATGGCGCGCCGAAGCCTCGAAAGCACGCAACGCATTCAGCGGCAAATGAGGTCGAATCATGCCAGCCCCCAAAATTTTCTAATGGCTCATCCGAAATATCGTCGTTTGCCGGTCTTCGCCAAACTGCCTAGATTTGGCTCGCCCAACAGCGGACCGCCTTTAAAAACCGCTCGGAGTGTAGCGGTTAACACCACGAACAATCATGGACAGCGTCTCAATCATGCGTAAAAAAAATCAGAAGAAACTCATATCCTACAGCGCTTTCGCACTTCTCCTCGGTGCCAGCCACAGCTTTGCTGACGAGCGCATCGAAACCATCGTTAAAGCCGCCATCGAACCGGTGATGCAGCAACAGAAGATCCCCGGCCTCGCGATCGCAATCACCGTCCATGGTCAGCCGCATTACTTTAACTACGGCGTGGCCTCGAAAGAAAACGGTAAAGCCGTCACCGAAAACACCCTGTTCGAGATCGGTTCGGTGAGCAAAACCTTCACCGCCACCCTCGCCGCCTATGCCCAGGCGAGCGGCAAACTGTCCTTGTCGGACAACGCCAGCCAGGTACTCCCGGCCTTGCGCGGCAGCGCGTTCGATAACATCAGCGTGCTGCAACTCGGCACCTACACCGCCGGCGGCCTGCCCCTGCAATTCCCTGGCGAGGCAGACCGTCAGGACAAGATGCTCGGCTATTTCAAGCAGTGGAAACCGACCTACGCCGCCGGCACTCATCGCCAGTATTCAAACCCCAGCCTCGGGCTGTTCGGTTATCTGGCAGCCCAGAGCATGGGGGCGCCGTTCGATGAGCTGATGGAGAAAACCTTGCTGCCGAAACTCGGCCTCAAGCACAGCTACCTCAAGGTGCCGCAGGATCAGATGGCGCTTTACGCCCAGGGTTACAGCAAGGATGACAAGCCTGTGCGGGTCGAGCCGGGTGCGCTGGATTCCGAAGCGTACGGCGTGAAAACCAGCGCCGCGGACCTGCTTCGCTATGTTGAGGCGAACATGAATCCCGCGTCGCTGGAAAAGCCTTTGCAGCAAGCCATCGCCAGCACTCACACCGGGTATTACCGGGTTGGCGAGATGACTCAAGGGTTGGGATGGGAGCTCTACAACTACCCGGTGACGCTCGACACCCTACTGGCCGGCAACTCGTCGCAGATGGCGCTTGAGGCCCATGAAGTCCGGTGGCTGACCCCGCCACAACCTCAACGCGACACCGTGCTGATCAACAAAACCGGCTCAACCGGCGGCTTTGGCGCCTACGTCGCTTTTATCCCGGCGAAGGACATCGGCATCGTGATCCTGGCCAACAAAAACTACCCGAACCCGGAGCGGATCAAAATCGCCTACCAGATTCTGAGTGCGCTGACCAAATAGCCGAGGGCGACGCCCCGTAGCAGCTGCCGAGCCTGGAAATAATTGGCCGGATTGGCACAGAACCTGTGGCGAGGGAGCTTGCTCCCGCTGGGCTGCGCAGCGGCCCCAAACCAGTCACCGCGGTACATCAGATAGGCCTAGGGTGCAGGGTTTACGACTGCTACGCAGCCGAACGGGAGCAAGCTCCCTCGCCACAATGGATCACCAAGTTTCAGATTTCCGTTGGTAAACAAAATGGGCGACCTGTTGAGGTCGCCCATTTTCGTTACTGCATTTAAATCTGTGCCTGCAATCGTCGCCCGATCACATCCATCAAATCACAGCCGTCGCGCAGCGGAATCGCCAGCACCCGCGCGAAGTCCTGCAACAGCAATGCATCGCGGCTGATCCCCTCGCCGATGGAGAGGGTTTCCAGTAGTTGAGTCACGCTTCTGATGCGGTAGGCCGCCGTGTCATGCAACACATCCACAGGTGCTTCGGTATCAATCAGCAACGACGGGATTTTGCAGTCGATGCCCGTTATCGGCATGTATCGAGCCATAACTGAACCTCCCTGATCAATGTTGAGTGCCTGGCTGAACTGCAGTTGCGCCTTCGGGCGGATCGATAGTGTCCAGTGCGCGGTTCACCAACAATTCGGCGACTACCGCCAACTGCTGAATCGTCAGCGCCACGTTGCGGTTGGAGCTTTCCAGCTTGCAGGCCAGATCGGTGATCAGGACATTCAGGGACGCGAGGGTTTCGCAGGCGTGGCTTAGCAGGGTTTCTGTGTGGACACCGGGGACGATGGTGAAGATGTGGCTGATCGGGTCGGCGCGCCTGGGGTTACGTAAGCGAGCGCTGATGGCGGGTTCGGTCACTTCGGAAAGTTCGACGGGATCTAGGGAATCATCATCGGCTTGGGTTTCGGGAGGGTTAGGCGTTTGTTTCTTCATATGGGAAGTACTCTGTTGAGTTTCAGGGGGAGCTACCCATCTCACTTCCACATGAGGGTGGCAGCTGTACGCAGGTGTGGAAGACCAGGGAAACTCACCAAAACCCGGCGCACCCGAAGGTGCTCCCGCGCACAGCCGCCATAACGCGGCAATGTTGACATAAAAAATGTCGCCATGCGCTTTACAAGCGTTGGAAAGTATCTCTGACCACGGACTTCCACATCCGACCACTGATTTTGCAGCGGCAGAAGAAGGTTATCCGGGCAGTCGACGGGGCGATAGTTCATGGAATGCGCTACGTCTTGCAGGAAATGTCCGACGCAAACGAAGGCGCAGACTTAACGTCCTAGGACGCCCCAATTCCGTAGCAGCTGCCGAGCCTGGAAATCATTGGCCGGATTGGCACAGAACCTGTGGCGAGGGAGCTTGCTCCCGCTGGGCTGCGCAGCGGCCCCAAACCAGTCACCGCGGTACATCAGATAGGCCTAGGGTGCAGGGTTTACGACTGCTGCGCAGCCGAACGGGAGCAAGCTCCCTCGCCACAATGGATCACCAAGTTTCGGATTTCCGTTGGCAAACAAAATGGGCGACCTGTCGGGTCGCCCATTGGGGTAAGCCTTCTCACCACTACTCAGCTCAATTCAATCATCCGGCTGCTCAGCCGGCTTGGCGGGCTTCGCCGGTTTGCCTTTGGTGCCTTTAGCACCTTTGACCGGTGCGACTTCAGCCACCGGCGCTGGCACCGGTACTGTTGCTTCCTTCTCGGCCGTCGGCAGCTGGTCGACGGTGTTGAATATCTCTTTCAACTCGACCGCATCCGACTGCTCAAGCTTCTTTTCGCCATCCTTGCCGATCAGGATGATTTTGCTCTTCGCCCCGGCGCCCAGCTTGAGTGAGCGGATCAACGCCATCGTCGATTGCGGGTCGAGGTCTTTGCCGTCCCGTTGGCCCATCGTATTGATCACGGTGTACAGCACCATGTTTCGATCGGTGAAGCCTTTGCGGTTGGCAGAGTCGTCCAGTGACTTTTTCAGGTTGAGCCAAACCGGGTCCACCGAACTGGGCGCGATGACTATCAGGGGACGAGCCCGGCCCACGTCTTTAACCAGAGGGGAATCGTCATCGGCGGCAAATGAAGGACCGACGAAAGCCAACAGGGTAGCCAGGGTCAAAGACCTGATGAGCATGCGCATCTCCTTTTGATATCCACGCTCTAATGATTGCGCATCGCGGTGATCGTTCCGGGCGATGCACCGCGATTGTGTTCCGCCTTGCCCAAGCTTAGGTCAGGGCGGTCATTGCGCAACAGCCTGAGCTAATCTCATAGCTGATTCATCGTGAGGGTTTATCCATGAGCGCTCAGCTGAACCACACCATCGTCTGGTGCCGTGACAAACAGGTTTCGGCACGCTACCTGACCGACCTCCTCGGCCTGCCCGATCCCGAGCCGTTCGGGCCGATGCTGGTGGTCAAGTTTGATAACGGGGTGTCGCTGGATTTCTACAACAACGACCCGCCCATCGCGTCCCAGCACTATGCGTTCTTGATTGGAGACGACGACTTCGATGCGGCCTTCGCTCGCCTGCAGGCGATCAAGCAGCCGTGGTGGGCCGACCCCGGTAAGCAGCGGCCCAACGAGATCAACGATTACGCCGGTGGCCGGCGGGTGTATTTCGATGACCCGGACGGGCATCTGCTGGAGATTTTTACTCGGGAAGCGGTATCGGATCAGAACGCCAGTTTATAGCCGATCAGCACCAGCATCGTGGCCAGGCACGGACGCAGCAGTTCGTCGGAGATGCGCCCGGTCAAATGGCTGCCCAGGTAAATCCCTGGCAGCGAACCGACCAGCAAGAAGCCCAGGACGTGCCAATCCATATTGCCCATGCTCGCGTGGCCCAGGCCGGCGACCAGGGTCAGGGGCACCGCGTGGGCGATTTCGGTGCCGACCAGGCGACGAGTGGGCAGCAGCGGATACAGAATGAACAGCGCAACGGTGCCCAGGGCGCCAGCGCCGATGGAGGTCAGGGCCACCATGGTGCCTAGCACCAGACCGGTGATCACGGTCAGTGCATTCAACCGGGAACCGCTGGGGTTGTAGTGACCGCCCGCCCGTTTGTGAGCGAAATCGAGCAAGCGTTTCTTGAAGAAAATCGCCAGCGCCGTGGCGAACAATACGAAGCCCAGCGCCTGTTTGATGACGGCGTTCATCGCCTCGGGCGAGGTCTGCAAAGTGCTCAGGAACCACAGCGTCAGGGCTACCGCCGGCACGCTGCCGAGGGTCAGCCAACCAGTGATTGCCCAGTCGATGTTCTTGTTCTTGCGATGAACCAGCACACCACTGGATTTGGTAATGGCCGCGTACAGCAAATCCGTGCCCACCGCCGTGGCCGGGTTAACGCCGAACCACAGCAGGATTGGCGTCATCAACGAACCGCCCCCAACACCGGTCATGCCGACAATAAAGCCGACCACCAGACCCGCTACGACCAACCCGAAATTACCGAAATCCATTAATACGCCCAGAAATTCGCAGGAAACAAACCGGTCAGCAGCATAGCGATTTTTCTTATAACCACATATATCGATGCGGTCTATCGTTATGCCAATTCACCGATTTGAAACAGCGACTCCCCACTCAATACCAACCCCACAAGAATTGCGCTTTATCCGACATCTCACTGCACCGGCAAAAAATTCAGGAACAGCAGACTCTGGGCGTAGTTCAGGCCGATCCGCCGGTACCGCTCATCGAGCATCTGGGTCAGCAGGTCCAGTCGCGCGACGATTTTGCCGAACTCCACGGCAAAACTCAGGTTGCTGCCCTCCTCCGAAATTTCGTTGGAGAACAGCAAAGGCTCGCCTTGCCTGTTTTGCCGCTGGCTCAAGATCCAGGTGGCTTTTTCGATGTTGCGCGCGGCATTGCTGACGAAGGTCGGGTTGAGCGCATCCGTCATGTAGAACTCCAGCCGATTGCCATGGGCCGTCACCAGCATGCTGCCAATCGCATAGATGAATGCGCCGACCCGGTCACCGAGGAATTCCGGGCTCATGGCGAAGCTCAGCGCCGCGAGGTCTTTTTTGCCGCCGAGGGTGGGCAGCGGCTCTTGCTGTTCGATGGCCATGCGCACCTGTTTTTCTGCGGTGCCGACATCGAGGAAGCCAGATTTTTTCAGCTCCTGCGGGTTGCGCAGGTAGAGCTTGTTCATCAGCAGGTAGAGGCTTTCGAGGTTGTCGCGCATCGTCAGGGTCGCCATGCGGTCGACGCTGGTCTGGAGGAGTTCCTGGGGTTTGCCATCGCGAAACTGGCTGATGACATCGTTGCCCGGCTGATGGCTGCAACCACTGGCGAGGAGCATCGACAGGCTAATCAGCAGCAAGCAATGACGGCGAATGTGCAGGGTAAAACGGGGTAAAACTCGAGCCATGGGTTCTTGAACTTGGGCATGGGCCGGCAGTGGGGATCGCCGCGGGCTGGCCAAGGATAGAACCGTGAAAGCTGAAAAAGTGCAGTGCCGGTGGTCCGTAAGCTCTGGTCACCATGAAAGCGATCTCTTATTAGTCATACTTTTAATTGCAATGTTCAAGACATAAGCTATAAATCCTTCCTTGATCGCACTTAAACACGATCATTAGTATGACTACTTCTTAAAAACAACAAAAAGGAAGGTCAACCATGCTTCAATCCCGACACCTGCTCTCCGGCCTCGGACTGTCCCTGATGATCGCCACCCTCTCCGCTCACGCCACTGGTTTGTCCAGCGAACAAAAAGCCTTCGGCAAAACCAATGACGGCACGCCCGTCGAGCAATACATTTTGCGCAACAGCCATGGCCTGCAGGCCACGGTCATTACTTACGGCGGGATTCTCCAGTCGCTGAAAGTGCCGGATAAAAACGGCAAGCTTGACGATGTGGTGCTCGGTTTCGACGACGTGCAGGGTTATCAAAGTGGCACGGCGTTTTTCGGCGCGACCATTGGCCGCTTCGGCAATCGCCTGGCCAACGGCGCCTTCGAGCTGGATGGCAAGCGCTTTCAAGTGCCGCTCAACGACGGCAGCAATTCGCTGCACGGCGGGGCCCAAGGTTTCGACAAGCGGGTGTGGAAAGCCGAACCGAGCAAGGGCAAGGATTCGGTGGGCGTGACGCTGACGTACCTGTCGTCGGATGGCGAAATGGGTTTCCCCGGCAACCTGAAATCCGAGGTCACCTACAGCCTCACCGAGAACAATGAGCTGCGCATCGACTACAAGGCCAGCACCGATAAGCCCACGGTGCTGAACCTGACCAACCACAGCTATTTCAACCTGGCCGGCGCGGGTAACGGCGATGTGCTGAAGCAGCTGGCGACCTTGCACGCCGCCCATTACACGCCAGTCACCGGCAAACTGATCCCCACCGGTGAACTGGCCCCGGTCGCCGGCACGCCCATGGACTTCACTCAACCGACCGCCATCGGTCAACACATCAAGGCCGATCACCCACAGTTGAAATTCGCCGAACCGAAACAAGGCGGTTTTGACTTCAACTGGGTGCTGGACGCCAAGGGTGACCTGGGCAAACTCGCCGCCGATGTCAGCGATCCGCAATCCGGCCGTCGCTTGCAGCTCTACACCACCGAACCTGGCGTACAGTTCTACACCAGCAACTTCCTCGACGGCTCGGTCAAGGGCAAGGCCGGCAAGATTTACCCGCATTGGGGTGCCTTTACTCTGGAAACCCAGCATTATCCGGACTCGCCGAACCAGCCGAGCTTCCCGTCCACGCGGCTGGATCCGGGCAAGACCTATGCCCAGACCACCGTGTTCAGGTTCTCCGCCCGGTAGATCAAAAGATCGCAGCTTTCGGCAGCTCCAGGGGGCTGGATACACCCGTGATATCGCGGGTGTGCCCCGCCCTCGCAGGAGCTGCCGCAGGCTGCGATCTTTCATGATGACGACGGAACCACCCTGCTATTTTGCTGCCAACTGTAGTATCGATCGGACTTCGACAAGGAGGATTCATGCGGACTCTTGAGCTGGCCGGCCGCCCTGTGCCGGTCATCGGCCAAGGCACCTGGCACATGGGAGAGGAACGCTCCCGACACACCAGGGAAGTTGCAGCGCTGCGCCTGGGTATCGAGTTGGGCATGACCCTGATCGACACCGCTGAGATGTACGCTGAAGGGGGCGCCGAAGAGGTGGTGGGTGAAGCCATCACAGGCCTGCGCGACCAGGTTTTCCTGGTGAGTAAGGTCTACCCTCACAACGCCAGCCGCAGAGGCATCCCCCAGGCTTGTGAACGCAGCCTGCGGCGGTTGAATACCGATTACATCGATCTTTATCTGTTGCACTGGCGCGGCGAGTATCCCCTTGAGGAAACCGTCGAGGCCTTCGAACGCCTGCGCGAAGACGGCAAGATTGGCCGTTGGGGCGTGTCCAATTTCGATCTGGATGATCTGGAAGAGCTGGCCTCACCGGCCTGCGCCACCAATCAGGTGCTGTATAACCTGGAAGAGCGCGGCATCGAATTCGATCTGCTGCCCTGGAGCCAACGGCAAAAGATGCCGGTGATGGCCTACTGTCCGATCGGCCAGGGCGGACACATGCTGGCCAATCCAATACTCAAACAAGTTGCCGCCCGTCACGAGGCGACACCCGCGCAGGTAGCGCTGGCATGGATTCTGCGTCAGAACGGAGTGATCGCCATCCCCAAAGCGGTCCACCCCGAGCATGTGCGGCTCAACGCACAAGCGGCGCAATTGCGTCTGGAGGCTGGGGATCTGGAGGCGCTGGACCAAGCGTTTCGCGCGCCACAACGCAAGCAGCGGTTGGCCATGGTCTGAGCCATCGCGGATCTATCAGAGGGCATCGGCATGAGAAGTACCGATCAGCTCGACTCTTTCAATTTGCCACGCTTCGTCCAGGCGCAGGATCCTGTGTTCGAGTGGGTTCAGGATGAACTGCGCGCCGGCCAAAAGCGCCGACACTGGATGTGGTTCATCTTTCCGCAGTTTGCCGGATTGGGTGACAGCGAAATGTCCCGCTACTTTGCCATTCGCTCCAGTGAAGAGGCCGCGGCGTACCTCGAGCATCCGTTGCTGGGGCCGCGCTTGCGCACCTGCACGCAATTGGTGCTGGATGCTCCTCAACGTTCGATCACCAAGATTTTCGGGCACCCCGACAACCTCAAGTTTCATTCATCGATGACGCTGTTCGCCCAGGTTTCGCCAAAAGGCAGCCTGTTCCATCAGGCGCTGGATCAGTACTTTCACGGCATACCGGATGACTGGACGCTGTCGCTGCTGGACTCAAAACAGGCCCAGCTGCCCCCCAATCAGCGTTGAGAAATCGTCATCCACGAACGGCAGGATGGCATCCGCCACCGGTTGCAGCTGCCGGGTGATGTAATGGTCGTAGTCGATCGGCGTGCTGCGCACTTCCAGCGGCTCGGGGCCAGCAACCGTGATCACGTAACGGATCCAGCCGCCGTTGTGATACTGCCGCGGCCGCCCCTGTTGGTCGTTGTAGTCATCGGCGATCCGCGCGGCCCGCACATGGGGCGGCACATTGCGCTGATAGTCATCGAGGGGCCGACGCAGGCGTTTGCGGTAGATCAGGCGCTCATCGAACTCACCGGCCAACGTCTTGCGCACATAGTCACGCACGTAATCCTGATAGGGCTTGCGGTTGAAGATGCGCAGGTACAACTCCTGTTGGAATTGCCGGGCCAGCGGCGACCAGTCGGTGCGCACGGTTTCCAGGCCTTTGTAGACCATCTCGTCGGAGCCATCGGCACGGGTAACCAATCCGGCATAGCGCTTCTTGCTGCCCTCCTCGGCACCGCGAATGGTCGGCATCAGAAAGCGTTTGTAGTGGGTTTCGAACTGCAACTCCAGGGCACTTTCCAACCCGTACTCCTGCTTCACATGCTCGCGCCACCATTGGTTGACGTGGTCCACCAGCGCGTGACCGATCTGCGCGGCTTCGGCCTGACCATGGGGGCGACGCAGCCAGACGAAAGTCGAGTCGGTATCGCCGTAGATCACCGCGTGGCCCTGAGCTTCGATGAGTTGGCGGGTACGCAGCATGATCTCGTGCCCGCGCAGGGTGATGGACGAAGCCAACCGGGTATCGAAGAAGCGACAACCGCTGGAACCCAGTACACCGTAAAACGCATTCATGATGATTTTCAGCGCCTGGGACAGCGGCGCGTTGTGTTCGCGCTTGGCGGTTTCGCGGCCCTCGGCGACTCGGGCGACAATGGCCGGCAGGCAATGCCGGGTCCGTGAGAAACGTGCGCCGCGAAAGCCTGGCACCGACTCGCTGTCGTCAGGATGCTTGAGCCCCTCGATCAAGCCCACCGGGTCGATCAGGAAGGTGCGGATGATCGACGGATAGAGGCTTTTGTAGTCGAGCACCAGCACCGACTCGTATAACCCCGGCTGCGAATCCATGACAAAACCGCCGGGGCTGGCCTGCGGTGGTTTATTGCCAAGGTTCGGTGCGACGAAACCCTGGCGGTGCATCAACGGCATGTACAAATGGGTGAACGCCGCTACCGAGCCGCCGCTGCGATCCGCCGGCAATCCGGTGACGCTGGCGCGCTCCAGCAGGAAAGTCAGCAACTCGGTCTTGGCGAAGATTCGCGTCACCAGTTCGCAGTCCTTGAGGTTGTACTTGGCCAGGGCCGGTTTGTCCTCGGTGAACATGCGATTGATTTCATCCATGCGCTGGTACGGGTTGTCGATCGACTTGCCCTCGCCCAACAGGGTTTGCGCGACGTTTTCAAGGCTGAACGAGGGGAAGCTCCAGGTGGCCGAGCGCAACGACTCGATGCCGTCGATGATCAACCGGCCGGCAGCCGAGGCGAAATAATGATTGCCGCTGCCGTGCTCGCGCCACTGCATTTCTTCGCCGCCACGCCCCAGCTTCAAAGGCACCGCCAGGCGCCGGGCATGTTCGTGCAGGACGCGCAGGTCGAACTGCACGACGTTCCAGCCGATGATGGCGTCGGGGTCATGCCGGGCGAACCACTCATTGAGTTTTTTCAGCAGCAGGGTTCGCGAATCGCAGTATTCGAGCTGGAAATCCACCCCACTGTCATCACCATTGGGCGACCCGAGCATATACACCTGACGCTCGCCGCAGCCTTCCAGGGCGATGGAGTACAACTCGCCCTGGGCGGTGGTTTCGATGTCCAGCGAGACCAGCCGCAGGTTCGGCCGATAGCCGGGGGCGGGTTTCATTTGCGCGTCGAGCAGCAGGCCGTCGGCGCCAGCCGTGCCACCGAACAAAACCGGCGCGGTGATGAACCGCTCCATCATGTAGCGTTCCGGCGGGCGGATGTCGGCTTCAAACACCTCGACGCCTGATTTGCGCAGTGCGGTTTCCAGGCGCATCAGCTGGCCGTGCTGCTGGCAATACAGGCCCAGCACCGGGCGGTGCTCGAAGTCCAGCAGCGCCAACGGCCGCAGTTCAACGTTCTTTTCGCCGCGCAACACCGCTTCGGCTTGCTCGCGCATGGCCTGTGGAATGAACGCGACCGACGGTTGATGCGGCAGGCGGATGCGCCGGGGACCGGCATCGGTCGCCAGCCAGAACTCGACTTCGGTGCCGGCCGGGGTATCGCGCCAATGCCGGGTCAGGACGAAGCCCTGCTGTAAATCCACCACTGCGACCTCAACGATTTGATTCAAGGGGTGATTCTACGCGTCATTGGGCAACCGTGTGGATGCGTTGGGATAGGTGCGTCCCTTGTCACCTGTCATATCTGACAGGTTACACACCCCTCGTACGTTGATAGCATCGAGCCTTGGAGAAAATCCTTGCCGTGACCGATGCTACGCATTGAAGGAGATAGAGAGATGGATCTCACCGTGCATCGGAACACCTCTTCGATTACTGCCAATGATGGCCGCGGCCTGGCGGTTCGCCATGTGGCCTACCTGCGCAATAGCGCTCGCGAGCCTCTGGAAGCGCTCATCACCCGACAGCGTCATGACGTCACCGGCAGACCGGTGGAACACTGGGATCCGCGTCTGTATGGCTCCAGGCCCACCCTGACGACGGTCCATGGGCTGACCGGCCAACCGCTGAAGGTCGACAGCGTCGATTCCGGCTGGCGTCTGAGCTTGCTCGGGGTGGCCGGTGAAGTCCTCTGCCGCTGGGATGAGCGCGGCAATCAATGGCGAAATACCTACGATGATCAACTGCGCATGTTGGCGGTTGACGCCAATGCGCAACCGAACGTCGAAGTCTTGACCTATGGGCGGGGCGATGCGGATCCCGGGAAAAACTTGCGGGGTCAGCTGATCAAGAAAGTCGATCCTTCGGGTTCGATTGCATTCGATTCCTTTAGTTTGCATTACCTGCCTTTAGAAGAAACCCGCACGTTATTCGATGGCTGCGTCTACACCACACGATGGCGCTACGGTGCAGACGGCAAGGCGCTGAGCCAGACAGATGCCGGCAACCATCAGCAGCATTCACGCTACGACGTTGCCGGGCAACTCAAGCAAGTGACACTGCAAATCAATGCCAGCGACTCCGCTCAGGACATCCTCAAGAACGCGCAGTACAACGCCGCCGGCCAGGTCATCGAGCAACAACTCGGCAACGGCATGACCAGAACCTGGATCTACGACCAGGCGGATGGTCGGCTGACACGCATGAAGGCGGGAGTGCCTGGCCAGAACCTGCGGCAAGATCTGGAATATGACTATGACAAGGTCGGTAACGTACTGAGCATAAAGGATCACACCTTCAATCCGGTGTTCTTGGCCAACCAGTACATTGATGGAGCCCGCGAATTCATATATGACCCCCTGTACCGGTTGGTCAGCGCCACCGGTCATGATAGCCCCCCGCCGTCCAGCATGCCGGGGAGGCCGCTGCCCAACGACCCCAACAACTTCCTGAAGTACACACAAACCTTCGAGTACGATACAGGCAACAACCTGATCAAGATTACTCATAGCCGCGCGGTACGCGGTTACACCCATCGGATGCGCATTGATCCGTCCAGCAACCGTGGCGTGCGCTGGAAAGAAGGGGATCCTGAACCCGATTTTTCAAAGCTGTTTGACCGCCATGGCAATCTCCAGGCCTTGCAACCGGGCCAGGCGTTGCAATGGAACAGCCATGATGAGCTGGCCTCCATCACGCTGATCGAGCGCGAAAATGGCCTCCACGATACGGAAACCTTTCGCTACAGCAATGGCGTACGTGTCTATAAACGCCACGAAACCCATACATCATCGACCAGCCATTTCCACGAAGTACGCTACCTTCCCGGATTGGAAATACGCTGCCGCGACACGGGTGAAGAGCTGCACGTCATCACCTTGCCGAACGTAATAGGCAACGTACGCTGCCTGCATTGGCTCCAGGGTAAACCGGAAGACATTGATGCCAATCAGGTGCGCTACTGCCTCGACGACAGCCTGGGTTCCAGCCTCATCGAGCTCGATCAAGCGGGCCGCCTGATCAGTCACGAGGACTATTATCCCTTCGGCGGCACGGCCTCGCTGAGAGCGGATTCGGTGCGGGAAGTCAGTTATAAAACCATCCGCTATTCGGGCAAGGAGCGGGATGACAGCGGACTTTACTACTACGGACGGCGTTATTTCGCGTCGTGGTTGCAACGCTGGATCAGTGCCGACCCGGCGGGAACAGTGGACGGGTTGAATCTGTATGAGATGGTGGGTAGTAACCCGATGAGTTTTGTCGATAGGCTTGGGCTTACCAAAGGAGCCGCGCTTAACCAGAGGGTAAGTGCCCGAACCACCGCCATGCTTGAGGTGCCGCGCACTCATCCGGTGCCTAAAGTGAAAGGCTCCGCGACAAAACAACTGGCTGCAAGCGAAGAACACTTTAAGACACATCCAGATGCGCGGTTCTCAAAAACGTTTAGATCCGAGGTCGCTGTCGCACATGCGGGAGTAGCGATTGAAGGCTCAACACCTGACGATGCCATTTACATCACCGACTTTTTCAATATCCCTTTGGAAAGAAATATAACGCTCACTAAAGCCAAACATGGCGTAGAGATGCACAGACAGGCGGATGATAGCCTCGGTAGAGACAATCCGGTCACAGGTGGCATCCTGAGATTCACCGACCCTGATCGATATACGGAATATTTGAGCAACCGGTATATCGAGCGAATCAAAGATCCTGCGCTTCCTGTAAAAATCTACCGAGGGACGACATCTGAAACGATTGACCTGGCCGGCATAGAGTATGAACAAACGCCACTTCACCCGCTGATAAAGAACCGTATTCAAGGTCATATAGCGGCAAGCGAAGGTGACCTGCCCCAATCCAGTGGACTCCCTGCCGCCCACGCAGAAGTTCAAGCGGCCAATCTGGCGCTTTATATCCAGAAAGCGCAGACCGGGACAACCGACCCGGCGCTCATTCAAGTGGTGACGCAAAAACTACAAGGGGCGATAGCAGCGCAGGCCTTTCCCGCTTGTTTCAACTGCACCCATATCTTGCTTGAGTCCTACGACAATACATCAGCCTTTGATGTCTTGACGGGGAGAACGGCGACGACTCGGTCCCAGTGGAACAGCGCGATAGTGGAATACCGGTAGGGCAATATCCTTCTGGAGCCAAACACGCTAACGGCCCCAAAAAAACCGGTCTGTGCGCAACGACAGACCGGTCGCGTGATGCGATGCGGTACCGTGCAGGCTATGCGGCCTTTTTCCACGCCTGCGCTGTCAGCGTCCTCAATAATCCCTTACGCCCCTCGGCCAACTCAAGAAGTTCGCGCTCATATACCTGCTGTGAGACGGTGCCCGCCAAATGCCGATTGAGCAGCTCCTCTGAGCGAGCATTAAACGCCGTCGAATTCTGTGCGAATGCTTGCGCATGGCGACTCTTCAGGTACTTGCACCAAAACCGCTGCTCAATAATCCGGTTCACCAGCCCCTCACCCGCCTCAAGCGTCAAAACCGATTCATGCGCCTGATCTATCTGCGCATCACTGACCTCGGCCATCTCCCGGAACAACATGCCCCGAGATTGCCATGGCAGATCAAGCCGATCCGCCAGACCGGTCTGAAACGCCAGATAAACTTCCACTTCGTCGATGGTACCGGTGATGTCCCCGTCTTCATCGACCGCCATAAAGCTTTCACCGGCCTGCAATCGGCTCTGGACAGTGGCGCGCGCGATTTCATTGACCTGATCCAGACGGGACTTGCCCTTCGCCAACCTGATCAGGCTGGTTTCGATCTGCTCAGGGCTGCCGGCCAGATACGCTTCGTGAACCAGTACTTTGAACCCCATTTCATTGAAAATCTGCGCACCGGCGTCGGCGCATGAATCAGGGTTGCTCGCCAGGCGAAACAGTTCTTCGCGCAGCGGGGTATCCTGGGCAGCGGCATCGAGCAGGCGCCACACTCGTTGTGTCAGCTCCGGGCGACTGGCTTCTTCGACGTAATCGGCTGAGTCGGCGAGTTGCTCCAGCACCTCGAAAAACCCCTGGGCATTCGGCTCCCCTTCAAGCTCATCCCACAACGTTTGCCTGCTTTGTCGTTCTGCGCCAGACAAACCTTCCAGCCAGTACACACTGGTTTCCTCGCCTTTGGGCGGGTAACTGCGTGCCGGGTCATACCCTACAGAACGCATATAGCTCTGAAATTGTTCACGACCTTGATCTGACAACCGGTCGCGGCTCAAGCGGGTGCGGGCAACAAGCCGTGCCTGCTCCGAACCGGGTGTCACTTGGGGGACCTGTTCGATCGGATTGCCCTGCAGATCCAGTTCAAAGGCGCGCGGTCGCGGCAGCGTGAGCAGGCCGGTGGGCCACTCCGTGATACCGGTATCGTGCAAATCCAACAGGTGGAGTTCAGCCATCCGGCTGACATCCGGCTGCTGCGACAGCGCCGGGTTGCCGGCCAGTCTCAGTGTTTGCAGACGAGTCAGACCAGCCAGATCCGCCACACTGTCAGCGGTCAGCGTCAGTTGGTTATTGGACAGGTTCAGATGCTCGAGCACCGGCAGACTTTCTTGCAAGCGAGGGGCGGCGACCAGCGCGTTATCACTCAAATCCAGCGCCCTCAAGTTGGAAAAATAACGAAGAAAACCGGTGATATCGGTACGCAGTTCGACATGGCGGAACTGTAGCGAACTGACATGCCGGAAATCAGCATTCAATGCTGGCAGATACTCCAGAAAATCACTCGTCCAGTGAAAATTCAGATCCAGGGCGTAGCCGTCCGGCCCCGAAGTTAGTGCAGCCTGCCAGCATTGCTTGATCGCCTTGGCAAAACGTCCCTTGTGGTAGCGTTGATCCATGGGCAGAAGCTCGCCTCTCTCGATCGCCACCCAGCTATCCAGGGCTTTGGTCAGTTCCTCGAACTCCAATTCCCGTTCGCCGATGCCCCGCAACGCCTGAGTCTGCGAGCCGGATGAGCGGACAAAATCGGCAAACGTATCCGCACTCGCCTGCGGGTACAGCACCTTGAACCGATCCTCCAGACTCAAGGTCCCCCCTGTACCGAGCAGAGGCTCATTGATCCGTGCATACCCCTGAACGGCTCCGCGCAAACGGGTTGCGGCCGCGGTGTCCATTACATGTCGAATGGAGGGATCCGGGAGAATTTCGCGCAACGCCGCATGCGTCAGCGGTGCGTTCTGTAATGTCTGTCGCAACTGGATGCCCTGGCCGATTTCGTGGCCCAGTTTTCTGCGCGCGGCGTCAGGCAAGGCTTGTAACAGGGCGGTATAGAAATCGTCGCCGCCATGCAGCGTATTACCCTCTTCGTCATGGGACTGAAAGGTGTTTTCCATGGTTCGCACCAGCACTTTGCGAATGGACACGCGTTCCGGCCCGATACTGTCGAGCAGCGGTCCCTCGAATGACTGGTTGCGAATTTCGATGCGTACCTCGGGCGACCAGCCCGGCAGGCGCTCGAGGCTGTGCAACGCCAGCCGACTGGTATCCAGATTCGCGCTCGAGGGCAAATACAGCCCCTCGTACGCCCGAACAATCCGCCATTCGCGCATCGCCGTGCGGACCTCCTGCCGCAGACGAAACGGCAAATGCTGTCGATCGCTCATCTGTCTTTGTTCCGCCTCGGTGATACCGACCAGCAGCTCATCCATGATGGCACCCGGCAATTGAGGAAACTCACTACGCAACCATCCAACGTGCGCCGCAACGTCGGGGCCGACAGGAGCTTCATCAAGGCTGAAACGAGCATCCACCAACGTCGTTTCTTGCTCACTGGCCGCCGTGGCGATAAGCGCACGCAGTCTGGCCGCCCGCACATCCAGGGCGATGATTCCATTGCCAAACGCTTCATCCAGCAGCGTCTTGACCTCCTGTTCCTGCAGTTGGGAGAGCATCGTTGCGGCCAGATCGTGGTAACCGGTCTGCCCGGATCTGACCTTGATGATCGATTCGCCCAGGTCTGGCGAAGATTGCCAGAGCACCTTGTCTTGCGCATCGAGCCACTGCACGGTGCGGTTCTTGGGCCATTTGCGATGACCCGTCAGCAGCTTCAGTTGAGTCTGCACATCGGCCTGACCATACACCTGCGGGTCACGGCTACTTATTCGCTCGATGAAAGTTTTAACCTCCTGGTCAGCGGTAAAACGCTTGATGGTTGCCACCAGCAACGCCGGCGGCCGCTCATGCTCGACATGTAGTTTGCGCAATACCGCGTCGTCAACACCGCTGACGATCCGGATCAGCTCCAGGGTTTGATCGGAAAACGAATCGACGCGATGTCCCAGGCGTCGCATCAGGGTGACGCCCTGCCAGGTCTGAGGGCGCTCAGCCTCATGCGCCCACGCACCAACGCCATTGTGTACAAGACGGGGGGCATAGGCGTCGCCCCGACGGGGATGCTGGATGCGGTACTGATCCGATCCAGGATCAGGCTCAATCACAAACTGCGTGCCATCGAGCGGCAGCACCTCCTGTCCGGAATGTCGATAAATGCCCTTTTCATCCAGCCGGACAGACTCATCAAGGGTAATCGACTGTGCGTAGCGCTGCAGATCCGCGTCCCATAACCGCGACCTGCCATCGCTCTTTTCTACGACCCTCATGCCCTCGATAAAGGGCGACGACTTGAGCGGCAACAGGGTGCCCACTACTTTGCCTCCTGCCGCGAATGCACCCAACTGGATCAGGCTTTCAGCCACACCGATCAAATGCCCGGCAGCTTCGCTTCTCTGTCCCTCTGACCACTCGACAATCCCTTCGAACGTTTCATCAAGCAGTTGATAGGCGGTATAGGCCAGCATCAGCTCGCCAAGTAACGGTACAAAGAGCGTCGCCACAAAAGTGGCCGCTTCAAGAACGACTGCGGCGACCTTTTGAAAACTATCCCAACGCGCCCAACGAGTTTTTTCATCTTCATCGCCAGTGGGAACCGCCATCGCCCGAGCGTCATTGAGGATCTTGTTCAGTTTCTGGTGAAAGTCACGGGGCCAGAAGTCACCGCTGTTTCGCAGATAGGTCATCCGCAAATCAGGATTGATATTCGGCTCCTCACGCCACGCCGGCTTTTGTTCAAACGGCAAGGATGCATGCCATTGAATGCTTGAAAGCCGGTTATTGAGCTGGAAAAAGAAGGTGCCTCGCTGTTGATGAGGGACAAACCGGCTGAAAAAGCGCTGATACTCAGGCACGCGTAATTGTGAGATCAGTTCTCTATGGAAGCTGGCCAGGGAGGGGTATTGTTTGACCGGATGTTCCGGATCATGGGGGACATAGGCGATGACTTGTTCAATCTGACGGCTGCTATCGAGGTCCGCCGCAATCAGAACAATGCCTGTCAGGGCCGTATCCATCATCCTCAACTCGTAACAGTGCATGGGTTGGCCCTGCAAAGTCAGTGCTTGATGCCCCGCAACCAGATTCAACAGCATGCGGTGAGTATCGTGATCGATGTCTTGTTTCATGAGCGCCAGAACACTGGCCGCACGCAACGCATCCTGTTGGCTGGCCTGTACTTTATGTTGTAACACCGCCCTTGCCACCGGGTTGGTGAACCCCATGAATGCCTTCAGGTAAGCTTGGTATCGAGCCCCGATATCCAGTTCACGACACAGCGCTGCAAAGGCCTCGACAGACAGTTTATGTTTGATCGGCACGACGTCGAATTGCCCGGAAGCGGAAGGCTTCGTAATGAAGTCGCTCGCCCTGTCGAAATAACCCGCTCGGGTTTCTTTAACTTCGAAGTTATGCAGCGAGGCCTCAAGCAGTGACAGCGTCCGCACATCAAACCCGACGACAATGCCCTTGGGGCAGTAAAGCCGCAGGTAGGTCGCTTTGACATCCAGGGTAATGCCGTATTTATCTTTCAGCGCAGTGATTAAAAGCTGTTCTGCGAACGTTTCGACTTCCTGAATTTTGTTCAGGGTTCTATCAGTTTCGTTTTGTGATACCCAACTGTCCTCAAACGCCCTTTTCATCTCACCACGTAATTGCGCCGACGCCATGTCATACCAGGGCATGGCAGGTCCAACATTCTGTTTTAAAGCGGTGCGATTTTCTGCACGGGTGCTCAATAGCCAGTCTGGAATAGACTTGGCAATAAAAGGTATGTGCGGACTCTGAGTCATAGACTCAGGAAGTGAACGCTGCGTAGATTCAGCAGCCGTTAGAGCATCAAACATAATGACGAGTCATCCATGACTTATTAGAGGTATGAGCCTACCCGAATTTCTTTATTCGATTTTCCTCCCTCTATTTCAAGGTATTAACCAAAAAACCCATAATCCCCGTTACCCGGTCTCCCCGGTCGACACGCGACAAAACTGAACGCCCTCCGGGCCTGAGCCTATCCTGCTAATCGACACATTCTCTCGATGAATCGGGGGGGGTTATGAAAAAAAAGCCTGAATGACGCTATTTGCGTGTTATCTGCCGCTTTCTCCCTTGCTCTGTGAGCGTGTCTCTACGATTCTTCAAGAACAACGACAACACCCGAGAAGCCGTCATGAAAACCGTCGCCCAGTTGCTCAAGTTAAAGGCCCAACAGAATCAGGCAGTCCACACCATTGCGCCTCATCAAATGGTGCTGGAAGCGCTGATGGTGATGGCCGCCAAAAACGTCGGCGCGTTACCGGTCCTCAAAGACGGAAAGGTCGTCGGCATCATCAGTGAGCGGGACTATGCGCGCAAACTGGTGCTCAAGGGGCGCTCCTCCGTCGGCACACCGGTCAGCGACATCATGGTGTCGCCGGTGATCACCGTGGACACCCATCAAACCGTCGAAACCTGCATGGGCATCATGTCCGACAAACGCCTGCGGCATTTGCCGGTGGTGGAGGACGGTGAGCTGATGGGCTTGCTGTCGATCGGCGACCTGGTCAAGGAAGCCATTGCCGAACAGGCTGAACTGATTCGGCAGCTGGAGCAGTACATTCGCGGCGAGTGATTGCACACTGTGCGAGGGGGCTTTTGTGGCGAGGGGGCTTGCCCCCTCGCCACAAAAGCTCCCTCGCCACAGATAAGCCCGCCCCTCCCCCACAACATGTGTTTGGCGGTGTTCCTATGGCCAATGCCGAGAGAAGACCGGCGCCAATGCAGGGTGGCGGTCGAAGCGTTCGAGCCAGGCGAAGAACCCCGGCCGCGCAATGCGCAAGTGTTCCCGGGTGCCCGCCCACCGCGTTACCACCGCTGCCAGAATATCCAGCGCGCCCGGTTTTCCATCGTCCAGGTACAACTTGCCGGCGAACTGATCGGCAAACACCTCCCAATGCCAATGCAGGCGTTGGCGGGCACCGGCCATGAGGTTTTGCCGGGACGACTCGTCCGCCTCGGCCAGCCAGCGTTCGGGGTAATCGATGATGCCGATGGCGGTGTAACAATTGCTGACGATATACACCAGGCCATGAATCACCTGATCGCGCTTGATCGGATTTTCCGGCAACAGATTCGACTCCGGAAACGTAAGGCCCAGGTGAATCAGGATGGCCGCACTCTCGGTAAGAACGCCGCCATCAGGCAGTTGCAGAGTGGGAACCTGCTTCAGCGGGTTGAGCTTCTCCAGCGCATGCAGCGCCTGCGGGGACGATGAAACGTCGATGAAGCGATAAGGAACCTCGCACAGTTCCAGCGCGGCTTCGATGGCGGCCGCCCCCGAATTCTGATGCCCATAGAGCTGGTACATGACTAAATCTCCTCTGCGACTCTCTCTTTGTAGCAGATGCCAAAGACTGCGCACGAACCATGTGGGAGCGAGCTTGCCCGGTTACCCTCCCGCGCGCTTCATACAGCGCTGATAGCGCTCGTCGACCCGCTTGGCAAACCACGCCGTGGTGAGTTTTCGGGTGATTTTCGGGCTTTGCAGCACGATCCCCGGCAACACCGCCCGGGGTAATGGCCGGCCTTCGGCCTGTTCGGCCAAAGCGAAGACGCGTTGATAGAGCGTGGTGTCCTCGAACTGAAGACTTTTGCCCTCCTCCAGTTGATCCCGAATGGTCGGGTTGCGCATGTCCAATTGCTTGCCAAGGGTGCGCACCGCCAGTTCCGTGGTGCCGGGCATGATCGAGTCGTAGCGCACCAGGTCGCCATCCAGCGCCAGCGGGATACCCGTCGCACGACTGACCGCGTTCTGAAACGCCGCATTGCGGCTGGCGTACCAACCGGCGTTGAAATCGGCGAAGCGATACAGCGGCTGCTGATAGCTCACCGGATAGCCGAGCAAGTGGGCGATACCGAAATACAGGCCACCGCGACGGGTGAACACTTCGTGACGAATCGAGCCGTTCACCGGGTAGGGATAATCCCGCACATGCTGCTCGGCAAAGTCGATGCTGACCTGCATCGGCCCGCCGGTGTGCACCGGGTTGAAGCCACCGAACAAGGTCCGGCCCATGGGCACCATGCCGATGAAGTCATCGAAAATCTCGCTGAGCTCTTTTTCGCTGCGCACGGCATTCAGCCGGTCGCTGTAGCTTTTGCCGTTGGGTGAACGCACCTGCAAGGCACCGCTGACCAGCAAGCCGGGGATGTGGGCCTTATCGGCGCGGCGGTCGATTTCATCCCGGGCGATCTTGCCCAGGCCTGGCACCAGCGGGTCAGCCTGAAACGTCGACTCCTGCTCAGCGACCGCGAGTACCGAACACAGGTTTTGCGTGGTCGGCGAAATCTTTTGCGCGGCAAATGCTGCGTAGATGTCCGTGGCCCAGCCCTGACGGTCGACCGTTTTGGCCGGCAGCAGGCTGACGATCTCGGCCTTGACCTCGGCAGGCTTGCGGGCCGGCGGTTCCTGAGGGCGCTGAGTGCCGCAACCGGCCAGTACCAACAGCGCGGCCACGCTCAAGATCAATCGATTGGCTTGCATGGTGCTCCATCAAATCCGTTGAGCCGGGTTAACCATACGATCAATGGCATGGCGCAGGCTATGACTATCCCGCCCTCTCCCTGTTCCGTAGCAACTCGTTCGCCGTAGCAGCTGTCGAGCCTGCGAGTGCCCCCCGGTTGAACCATACTTGATCCACACACCGAGGAGGACAGGCTCATGAACCGTAGCGACGTGCTGATCATCGGCGCCGGCCCGACCGGGCTGGTCCTGGCACTGTGGCTGAGCAAGCTGGGGATTGGGGTGCGGATTATCGACAAGACCTCGGCCCCCGGTACTACCTCACGCGCGTTGGCAGTACAGGCCCGAACGCTGGAGCTGTATCGCCAGCTCGACCTCAGCGACGCCGTGGTGCAGAACGGCCATAAAGTGTGCGCCGCGAATTTCTGGGTCAAGGGCGAACCGGTCGCACACCTGCCGCTGAGCGCCATCGGCGAGGGGTTGACGCCCTATGCGTTCCTGGAAATCTATCCGCAAGACGAGCATGAACAACTGCTGATCGAACGCCTGGAGACCTTTGGCATTACGGTGGAGCGCAACACCGAATTGCACAGTTTCGAGGAAACTGGCGATGGCATCACCGCAACGCTGCGCTTGCCCGATGGCCAGCAGCAAACCTGCCAGGCCTGCTACCTCGCTGGCTGCGACGGCGCCCGCTCGATCGTGCGCAAATCCCTGGACACCGATTTTCCGGGGGGCACCTACCAACAGATTTTCTACGTGGCGGATGTGCAGGCCCGCGGCCCGACGTTCAACGGTGAATTGCATGTGGACCTCGACGAAGCCGACTTTCTCGCCATTTTTCCTTTGTCCAGCGAAGGTCGCGCCCGACTGATCGGCACGGTTCGCGACGAACGCGCCGAGCGCGCCGAAACCCTCCAGTTTGCAGACGTCAGCAGGCGGGCCATCGAGAATTTAAAGGTGCAGATCGATCAGGTGAACTGGTTCTCGACCTACCGCGTGCATCACCGGGTAGCGGATCACTTTCGTACCGGACGCGCGTTTCTGTTGGGTGACGCCGCCCATGTCCACAGCCCGGCGGGTGGCCAGGGCATGAACACCGGGATTGGCGACGCGATCAATCTGGCCTGGAAGCTCGCGGCGGTGTTAAGCGGCAGCGCCACGGCCAAACTGCTCGACAGTTATGAAACCGAACGCATCGCCTTTGCCCAGCGCCTGGTGGCCACCACTGATCGGGTGTTCAATTTTGTCACGGCCGATGGGCCAATTGCCGACGTAATGCGCATGCGCGTGGCGCCCTTTTTGATCCCGAAAATGATCTCGTTCGAGGCCGTCCGGGAGTTCCTGTTTCGCACGGTGTCACAGACCACCCTCAACTATCGCGGCATGCCGTTGAGTGAGGGCGTTACCGGCCATATTCACGGCGGTGATCGCCTGCCCTGGGCCCACGACGATGAAGGGGACAACTTCGAATCGCTGAAATACCTGACCTGGCAGGTGCATGTGTATGGCGAAACCAGCGACGAGATGATCGCCTGGTGCAGCGCGCATCACCTGCCGTTGCAGGTGTTCGACTGGCGACCGGTGTTTGAAACCGTGGGACTGGCGCGCAACGGGTTTTACCTGCTGCGCCCCGATACCTATGTGGCGATCGCCGATTACAGCGCCGATCCGAAGGTGATCGAACGGTATTTCCGCGATCATGGGATACGGCCTTATATCACCTGAAGATCTTTTGATTTGTTAGATCCCGGCCAGGGCCAGGTCCATTGCGAAGTAGGTGAAGATCAAATCCGCCCCCGCCCTTTTGATCGCCCCCAGACTCTCACGCACGACGCGATCTTCATCGATCGCCCCAGCCTGGGCGGCGAATTTGATCATCGCGTATTCACCGCTCACCTGATACGCCGACAACGGCAGACGCGAGGCTTCGCGGATGTCGCGGATGATGTCCAGGTACGCGCCGGCCGGCTTGACCATCAGCGCGTCGGCGCCTTCCTGTTCGTCCAGCAACGACTCACGCACCGCTTCACGACGGTTCATCGGGTTCATCTGATAGCTTTTGCGGTCACCCTTGAGCGCACTGCCGCCGGCTTCGCGGAACGGGCCATAAAGCGCCGAGGCGAATTTGGTCGAATAGGCCATGATCGCCGTCTGGCTGAAACCCGCCGCATCGAGCGCCCGGCGAATCGCCTGGACCTGCCCGTCCATCGCCGCCGACGGCGCGATCACATCGGCGCCGGCCCGGGCGGCGGCCACGGCTTGTTTGCCGAGGTTGATCAGGGTCTGGTCGTTATCGACTTCGTGCTGGTGCAACACGCCGCAATGGCCGTGGTCGGTGTACTCACAAAAACAGGTGTCGGACATCACGATCATTTCCGGCACGGCGTTTTTGGCGATGCGCGACATGCGCGACACCAGGCCGTTATCGTTCCAGGTGTCGCTGCCGTTGCTGTCCAGATGATGAGACACGCCGAAGGTCATCACCGACTTGATCCCGGCCCGGGCGTAACGCTCAATCTCGCCGGCCAGTTTCGACTCGGGAATGCGCATCACCCCGGGCATGCTCTTGATCGGCACGAAATCGTCGATCTCTTCCTCGACGAAAATCGGCAGCACCAGGTCATTCAAGCTGAACTCGGTTTCCTGGAACAGGCTGCGCAGGCTCGCATTGCGGCGCAGACGGCGTGGACGTGCTTCGGGGAACTGACTGGACATGGACCTTCCTGAAGAGACGAAATTCGTAGGGCGCAGAGCTTATGCCCTGCAAGGTGCGGGACACAAACCTCGATCGCTCAAGACAACGTTACCGCGACGGCAACAATCGCCCGCATCGAATACCGCCTGCTCTCACAGGTTAGATCGTCAGCGTTCCGGCAATGCACGTCACGACAGCACCACCAATCCAAATCTCATCTCCCACCTGCTCCACCCGAATCCGCCCGGCGCGGCCCATGGTCAGGCCCTGACTGACGACATAAGATGCCGGGGCCAGCCCTTCGCTGAGCAACCATTGAGCGATTCCGGCGTTCAGGCTGCCGGTGGCCGGGTCTTCCGGCATGCCGTCGCCGGAGATGAATGCACGCACTTCGAACTGCGCCTCAGCACCATCGCGCTCGGGGTGCCATGGCGCGATGACACCGACGGCGAGGCCGAGCATCTGTGCATGATCCGGCTGCAAGTCCAGAATCTGCTGGCGGTCCTCGACCATCACCGCCAGCCAACCGGCACCGTTGTCGACCCATTGCGTGCGCACAATCGCTCCCGGCGCCAATCCGAGGCCCAGCCGTACACGCTCGACCAGCCCGGCGTCCACCGGGCCGGACCTGAGCAACGGTGGCGCGAGAAACGCCAGCTCCGCCCCCTGCCGACGCACTCGCACCAACCCGGCACCGCATTCCTGAATGATCTCCTCGCCTTTGGGCACCCCACCGGCCTCGAGCCAGGCATGGCAGGTGCCCAGCGTCGGATGACCGGCGAACGGCAACTCTTGCAGGGTGGTGAAGATGCGTACCCGATAGTCGGCCCGGGGGTCTCGAGGTTCGAGCACGAAAGTGGTTTCGCTGAGGTTGGTCCAGTTCGCGAACGCCGCCATGCGTTCATCGCTGAGCTTGTCTGCGCCGAACACCACCGCCAGCGCGTTGCCCTTGAGCACGACGTGGCTGAAGACATCTACTTGCTTGAAATCGAATGAGCTCATTGCCTGCCTTGGTGATGAGGGATTCAAAGGGATTGCTTGGGGATTTCCAGCCCACGAATCACCGCCGGCCTTGCCAGGAAACGCTCCAGCACGCGAGTGACATTGGGGAAATTCTGTATGCCGACCAGATCACCGGCCTCGTAGAAGCCGATCAGGTTACGCACCCACGGAAAAGTCGCGATGTCGGCAATGGTGTAGCGCTCGCCCATGATCCAGTCGCGCCCTTGCAGACGGCCATCGAGGACCTTGAGCAAGCGCTTGCTTTCGTCGACGTAACGATCACGGGGACGCTTGTCTTCGTAGTCCTTGCCGGCGAATTTGTTGAAAAAGCCGAGCTGGCCGAACATCGGCCCGATACCGCCCATCTGAAACATCAGCCACTGAAGGGTCTCGTAACGCGCTGCCGACTCCTGGGCCAGCAGTTGCCCGCTCTTGTCGGCGAGGTAAATCAGAATCGCCCCGGACTCGAACAGCGCCAGCGGTTGGTCGCCCGGGCCGTGGGGGTCGAGGATCGCCGGAATCTTGTTGTTGGGGTTCAGCGACAGAAACTCAGGGGACAGCTGATCCTGGGTGTCGAAGCTCACACGATGCGGCTCGTAGGGCAGCCCGATCTCTTCGAGCATGATCGAAACCTTGACGCCATTGGGCGTTGGCAAGGAATAGAGCTGGATCCACTCCGGGTACTGGGCCGGCCATTTTCGAGTGATGGGGAATGCAGACAAATCGGTCATCGGGAGCTTCCACGGGAAAGTCGGAGTGAAGATCATAAGGGGGACGGGGCTAACATGTGTACTGTGCCCATCAATCCGAAACATCCTGTCGATAACCTTCCCCCCAATCCGTTCAAGGTTGCCGCTAAAGTGCCAGGCACCTGGCCCGGATCGAAGCTCGAATCGAACCAAAAGGGCTTCAGCGGACTCTGAGCATTGCCCTGTTAGAAATGGACCGGGTCAACGACATGGCAAACACCCTATGCTAGGCACTTGAGGTGTCAAGGTTTGTCGGCCTTAACCAAATGCGCTGAAGATTACCTATTCGATGATGAATCCTTTGAAACTCACCAACCGCTTCAAACATCGCGCTTATATCTTCCTGCCCGCTCTGTTGGCGGCCAGCGCGTTGTTTTTGTCACTGGAGTCCAGTGTAAGCCGCGCCCAACCGGTGGACGGTACACAGACGCTGGTGTTTTTGCGTCACGCGGAAAAACCGGCCGGCGGCCTGGGTCAGCTCAATTGTCAGGGACTGAACCGCGCCATCGACCTGGCCACCTTGCTGCCGGAAAAATTCGGCAAGGCCAACTACGTGTTTGCCGCCAACCCGACGCGCAATGTAGAGGAAGGCGAACTGGATAATTCCTACAGTTACATTCGCCCCCTGATGACCATCAGCCCCAGCGCGATCAAGCTCGGCTTGCCGGTGAACATCGAATTTTCGGCCAACGACACCAGCGACCTGGCCGATGAACTGCTTCGCGACAAGTATCACAACTCGATCATCTATACCGCCTGGTCTCATGGCTACCTGCCCGAGCTGATCAACAAGGTCGCCGGGGAAGCCGTCGGCTCAGAACAGCGCATCACCGATGACTGGGCATCCAGCGACTATGACTCGCTGTACGTGCTCACGCTGACCTGGCACAACGGCAAGGCCAGCCTGCAGAGCCACCTCTATAAGCAAGGGCTCAATAACGGCCCGGAGACTTGTCCGACGTAAGCGGTCGGGCACCTGCCAGGCCTCATCGCGAGCAGGCTCGCGAAGGGGCCAGTAAAAACAACATCACCCCCGCTGCTTACCCCGCTCCCGCAAATATTCGAGAACCGCCCCCCGATCCCCGACAAACTCGATCCGCGCCCCCTTCTTCTCCCGCTGAAACACATACATCGGGTCGTAATACTCACACAGCAACCCTTCGATCCAGCCCCGGTGCAAATCCACCGCGCCGCTATTGGCCTGTTCCGCCAGCGCATCCTCCATCAAGGTCAGCATCCGCCGATGACGTTCGCCGCCCAGGCGTTTCTGGACATTGTTCAGGCTCGCCAACATCCGCTCGGAAAACAGCGCGAAGCCTTCATCGCCATACACCTCGGTGAACTCGGCGCATAAATCCACCACGTAATCGCGCAGGATCCGCTCGACGCGCCCTTCCAGGCTGTCTTCCAGCCAGACCATCGGAAACTGCTGCATGCCCTGATACAGCGGCAACGGCAGCGCACAACTGCCGATCGCGCGGCTCTCGTCTTCGAGCACAAACTGCTCGATACCGCTGGCACGCTTTTTCAGCACGTCCACGGCCAGGCGGTTTTCAAAGTCGATGTTGGAGGGTTGGCCGGTGGCGCGTTTGCCGAAGCTGGAGCCGCGATGATGGGCATGACCTTCAAGGTCCAGCGCGTTGCTCAATTGCGTGAGCACCTCGGTCTTGCCGGTGCCGGTCATGCCGCCCAGCAAAACGAAATCGCACTGGGCAACGGCCTGGTCGAGCGTGTCGAGCAAGAAGGTGCGCATGGCCTTGTAGCCGCCACCGACCCGCGGATAGTCGATGCCCGCTTCGTCCTTGAGCCACTGCTGGGTGATCTGCGAACGCAGCCCACCGCGAAAACAATACAAATAACCATCCGGATGCGCCCGGGCAAAATCGGCCCAGGCCTGGATACGCTCGGCCTTGGTCGCGCCGGCCACCAATTGATGCCCCAGCGTGATGGCTGCTTGCTGACCGTGTTGCTTGTAGCAAGTGCCGACCCGTTGCCGCTCGTGGTCATTCATCAGCGGCAGGTTGACCACACCAGGGAATGAGCCCTTGAGGAATTCGATCGGCGCGCGCACATCCATCATCGGCCGGTCGTTGAGGAAGATGTCGCGGTAATCGGTGAAGTCTCTGGACATCAAACCACCTCAACCGCGTGGGTCTGTTGCTCAACCAGTTCGCCGATCGGCTGAAGGGCCAGCCCAAGTTCGGCCGCCACCGCCAGGAACGCTGCGTCGCCTTCGGGCTTGACCGCAATCAGCAAACCGCCGCTGGTCTGCGGGTCGCAGAGCACGCGTTTGTGCAACTCCTGGAGCCGACCGACCTTGCTGGCGTAGCTGTCGAAATTGCGCAGTGTGCCGCCGGGCACGCAGCCCTGATCGAGGTAATACTCGACGCCCGGCAGGCGCGGCACACGGTCATAGCCGATGCGGGCGGTCACGTTGCTGCCGTCGGCCATTTCCACCAGATGCCCGAGCAGGCCGAAACCGGTGACGTCAGTCATTGCGGTCACGCCATCGAGCTTGCCAAAACGGCTTCCGGGTTTGTTCAGGGTGCACATCCAGTCGCGGGCCAGGCCGATGTCGGCATTGCGCAACTTGCCCTTTTTCTCGGCGGTGGTGAGGATGCCGATGCCCAAGGGTTTGGTGAGATAGAGCAGGCATCCGGCGGTGGCAGTGTCGTTGCGCTTCATGTGGCGCTTTTCCACCAGTCCGGTCACGGCCAGGCCGAAGATCGGCTCAGGTGCGTCGATGGAATGGCCGCCGGCCAGGGGGATTCCCGCTTCATCGCAGACCGACCGCCCGCCGCGAATCACTTCCCGGGCAATCTCCGGCGCCAGCACATTGACCGGCCAGCCGAGGATCGCAATCGCCATCAACGGATCGCCGCCCATGGCGTAAATGTCGCTGATGGCGTTGGTGGCGGCGATACGGCCGAAATCGAACGGATCGTCGACGATCGGCATAAAGAAGTCAGTGGTCGACACCACGCCGCGCTCTTCATCGATGGCATACACCGCCGCGTCATCGCGCGAGGCGTTGCCAACCCAGAGTTTCGGGTCCAGGTTCTGCGCCCCGCTGCCGGCCAGAATCACCTCCAGCACCTGGGGCGAAATCTTGCAGCCGCAACCTGCGCCGTGGCTGTATTGGGTCAGACGTATCGGCTCGCTCATGGGATGCACCTTGTGAAGTCAATGGCGAGGATTCTACAGCAACCCCATTTGGCAGAAGCCGCGTAAGAACGATCTTTGTGCAGCGAAACTCACTTTGGTGCATTCAGCTCCCCCGCCTTTCCCCCGCCCCTCGAAATCCTTGACCAAAAGGACAGCAAAACCGCCAATTCCTCCGGCTTTTCAGCGCATTGCGAAAATTGGTATAGCTTATGCAAACGTTTGCGAGCCGCCGATACCGGCCTGTTCGCCACTTAAACCGCACAAGCCCGCACCACCGGGGCTTCGATCCGCACGAAAAGGGACTTTTAATGCATTGCACCCCCAGTCGCGTGACTTGCTCGCGCACGTTTGCTGTTTCCTTGCTGTTGGCCAGCGTTACAGGACTACTCAGCAGCTCCGCGCTGGCCCAACCGGCCACCACCGAAGAGTCCGCCCAGGGCGAAGCCCTCAGTCCTGAAGCCAACCCACCAAAAAAAGGCGCGTACCTGTCGGACTGGTTCAATCAGGACCTGACCGTCATCGGCAGCAAGGACATCAGTTTCGGCCCGCAACCGGCCGACGACATCTACTTGGAATACGAGTACTTCGGCCGCAAGGGGCCGTTCGAGTTGTACGGCTACATCGACATTCCGAAGATCTTCGACATCGGCAACAGCCATGACAAAGGCGTATGGGACCACGGCTCGCCAGTGTTCATGGAGCACGAACCGCGGATTTCCATCGACTACCTCTCCGGCCGCAGCCTGGCCGTCGGGCCGTTCAAGGAATGGTACGTGGCGTTCGACTGGATCTACGACCACGGCAGCAACCGCGCCAACCGCGCCAACACGCTGTACAGCGGCCTCGGCACCGACATCGACACCCATTCGCGGGTCAACCTGTCGGCCAACTTCTACGGTCGCTACCAGTGGGAAAACTACGGCGCCAGTAACGAGTATTCGTGGGACGGCTACCGTGCCCAGCTCAAATACATCGTGCCCATCAGCAGTTTCAGCAACGGCGCTTCGTTGACCTACATCGGTTTCACCAACTTCGACTTCGGCTCCGATCTGCACAAGGACAACCCGGCCCGCACCGCCAATGCCACCGTGGCCACCAACGTGTTGCTCTACGCCTTCACCCACTTGCGTTTCACCCTGGTCGGCCGTTACTTCCACAACGGCGGCAACTGGGAGGACGGCAGTGAGTTGAATTTCGGCGACGGCGACTTCCGCGCCCGTTCCAACGGCTGGGGTTACTACGCCGGTGTCGGCTATCAGTTTTAAGGCTCATTTGAATCAGGAGGTTTTATGAAAGCAATGACGCGTCTTTCCCTGTCTGTCGGTTTTGCGGCAAGCACCCTGCTCTCTTCCTCTGCCTGGGCGGTAGAAGCGCCGATCCAGCCGAAAGTGATGCTGATCACCATGTTCGCTCCCGAGGCGCAGAACTGGATCGATCGCCTGGAACTCAAGCAGGAAGTGCGAGTACCGGGCCTCTCCGCCGAGTACCCGAACATTCGCTGCAACATCGAACAGGTATGCCTGATGGTCACCGGCATGGGCCAGACCAATGCGGCGGCCTCAACCCTGGCCCTGGCGCTGTCGCCAAAATTCGACCTGCGCAAAAGTTACTTCCTGATCGCCGGGATTGCCGGCATCAGCCCGAAACACGGGACCATCGGCACCACCGCGTGGGCGCACTACCTGGTGGAGTTCGGCACCCAGTGGGAACTGGACTCCCGGGACGCGCCGAAAGACTGGCCGACCGGTTACCTGGGCATCAACACCAAAGGCCCGAACGAAAAACCACCGCTGGATTACAAGACCGAAGTCTTCGAACTCAACCCAAAGCTGCAGGCCAAGGCCTTCGCCCTGAGCCACAAGGTCGAGCTGAGCGAGAGCAAGGAGTCGGCGGCGTGGCGCTTGAAGTATCCGTCGGCCCCGGCCAATCAGCCGCCGGTGGTGACGCAGTGCGACACGCTGGCGGGCAATACCTGGTTTTCCGGGACGCGCTTGAGTGAGCGGGCGGAAGTCTGGACAAAATTGCTGACCAACAACGAAGGTGTCTACTGCACCACTCAGCAGGAAGACAACTCCACCTACGAGGCACTGTTGCGGGCCAGTCGCGAAGGTCTGGTGGATGTCCGCCGTTTGGCGGTGGTACGCGCCGGTTCCGACTTCGACCGGCCCGCGCCGGGCCAGAGCGAGGTGGATAACCTGCTCAAATACGCCGATCAGGGCGGGTTTGTGCCGGCACTGGAGAACCTGTACCGCACGGGGAATCCGTTGGTGCAGGAGATTTTAAAGAATTGGTCGGCTTGGGAGAAAGGCGTGCCTGAGGTTTGAGTTCGGCTTGAGGACGCTTTCGCGGGCAAGCCTCGCTCCTACGGTTCGAAATCGACACCAACCTGTAGGAGCGAGGCTTGCCCGCGAAGCTCTTTACGGCAACAAAATCACCTTGTCGCCACTGCCCTGATTCACCTCGGCATACCGTTCCAGCCCCTCGGCCAACGGCGATTCAACTAGCCCTTCCGGCAACGGCAACAGGCCCTGATCGAAAAAGCTTCCGAACTGTTCGAGCATCGCCGCACACGCCTGAACCCCGTACAGCAACGAATTGATCCCTACCACCGAACCGCCCTTGCGATACAGCGCCAGGGCCGGCAATTGCACATGCCCATCCGCCGGCGCGGCGATGATTGCGATGCGACCGAACGCGGCCAGCGCCGGGACCGAGGCCGGTAGCCAGAAACCGGTGGTGTCGAAGATCACGTCGGCACCGCCGGCATACACGGCGTTGACCTGTGCGCCCAGGTCCTCAGGCTTATCCAGTTGCAGCGTCTGATAACCCTGAGCCTGCAAATCCTTGACCTGCTCCGGCCGCCGCGCCGCCGCCAGCACTTGGGCGCCCCGGACTTTGGCCAGCGCCAATGCTGCGCTGCCCACCGCCCCGCCGCCGATCACCAACAACCGCGTTCCGGTCGTGACAAGACTGCGCTCCAGCGCACACGCCGTGGTGTACGGCACACCGAGGCTGGCAGCCTGGGCAAAGCTCAGATGCGTCGGCTTCAGCGCCACGCCATTGGCCGGCAGTTTGACGAATTGCGCGTGGGAACCGTCGGCAAAGAAGCCCAGCTCCCGGCCGGTGCCCCAGACTTCCTGGCCGATCAGCGCCTGCGGGCCTTCGACGACGATACCGGCGAAATCACGCCCGGGAATCCGCGGCAATGTGGTGTAGGGAAAGCGCCCCAGTACGTTTTTCACATCGCTGGGATTGAGGCCCGCCGCCTTGATCTGGACCAGCACTTCGTCAGCGCCGGGAACGGGGGTGGGCACCTCAACGTAGCGCAGGGCCGAGAGGTCGCCGGTTTTGTCGAATTGCAGTGCTTTCATGGGCATTTCCACCAAATGGATAAGAGGTTTCAGGAGATCCAGCCCGCCACCAGTTGCCGACCCAAGGGCCACAACTGCTCACCGGCAAGCATGCCCAGCAGGCCCACCAGCGCGATGGCCGGCGGTGCGGGGGAACGAAAATCCAGCGCGCCATAGAGCAGGCCGACGCCCAGACCGATACCCAACGAGATAAGGTAGTTCATGACAGACTCCGTGGCATAAGAGGGTATGCGCAGAGTCTAGAGAGAGGTCGCCACGGACGTCGGCCAAGTACTTCTGAATGTCGGCCAAAGCGCTTTTTACGCAGCGCCGCCCCGTTGCTGGCTCACGCAAAACTGCGAAGGCGCGACACCCAGTTCCCGGCGGAACATGTCGCTGAAGCTGCTCGGCGAATAACCCAGTTCCCGGGCTATCGCACTGACCGGTACGCCCTGAATCAATTCGGCCGCCGCGGTCGCCAGTTGCACCTGCCGCCGCCATTCGGCGAAGCCCATGCCCAAACCGTCCTTGAACAACCGCGCCAGGGTACGCACGCTGGCACCGGCATTTTCGGCGTGCTGCTCGAAGGGAATGTCCAGCGACGGTGAGGCCATGACCGCCTGGCACAGGTTCATCAGCCGCCGGTCGGAATCGTCCGGTAGCGGTATTTTCAGCAATGAGCGCCGGGCGCGCTTGAGCTCCAGCAAGGCCAGGCCGACCAGCGCGTCGTAGTAATCCGGGGCACCGTCGTCGCCCTGCTCCACCAACCCGACGATCAGTTCGCGCAGCAAGCCGCCGACTTCAATCACTTGCACACTGTCGTCCAGTGTCGCCGCCAATGACGGCCGCAGGTAGATGTTGCGCATCTGCAAGTCAGAGACCACGCGAATCCCGTGCGGCACACCCGGCGGCAGCCAGACCGCCCGTTGCGGCGGCACCACCAGTGCTTCATTGGGCGTCTCGACCCACATCACGCCGCTCATCGCGTACAGCAACTGGCCCCACGCATGTTCGTGAGGCTCGATATACAACCCACGTGGGTAAGTACGCGCCAGCGGTTGCACGGGCACATCGGTATCGCTTAAATCAGGGGGGGCGGCCTTGGCCATAGGCTAGGATCATTAGGGGACGGAAAGGCTCCATGGTAGCGAGGCGTGCGACGTGTCGCCAGTCGCTGTAACCGACTGACAATCCGACGGAATTTTTCGCGCGCCTCACGATCCTTCTATAACAACAGGGAGGAATACAGGCTTTATGAACAACGCAAAGCTTTTCGTCATTGAATACACACTTCATGGCAAGCCCAAGTCTTTCATCATCCGCCAGGACAAAATGGACAACGCAGAAGCCTGGCACTGGGCCAGTTGCGATGCCGGCGTAGGCCGGATCCCTCGTTTTGGCCGTGAGCGGGTGCAAAAGACCAGCAAACCTGTGGCGGAAAAATTCGGCGTCGAGAACGTGACCTGGCGGCCGACGAGTTGAACGTTGAACGGGAGGGTGAATATTCGAACTGAAAGTGGAGCCGCAGCGGCTCCACTTTTTTTGGATGAGCGGTCAGTGCTTAGCGCACTTGCAGCCTTTGGTGGAACATTCTTCGCCGTGTTCGTGATGTTTGGCGCAGCCTTCGCAGCAATAGTGCTTGCCGTGACGCACGATGGGGTGATCGCCCAGTTTGCAGGAGCATTTCGGGCAGTCGCAGGTACCGTCGTTCATGAGTCTGACTCCATGGTTAGGGTCGTCCGGGTGCCGCGGGTGCGCGGCACCTGAAGCAAATGACCGCCCGTTGCGGAAACCGGTTCAAACAGATGCCTGGACGGAGTTTGCTTACTATTGAGGGTAGTCGCGATGTGGCTCCCCCGTAGCAGCAGCCTCGCGGGCTCGGCAGCTGCTGCAGATCGCAAAACGCTCTCAGCGACATCAATCAAATACGGAATTGCCCGACCAATTGCCCCAGGCGCTGACCGAGATCGGCCAGGCTGCGCGAGGTTTGCGCACCGCGCTGGGTCTCGTCGGCGACGCTGTCTACCGCCACGGCGATCTGGTGCACGCTGCGGTTGATCTCTTCGGCCACGGCGGTTTGCTCTTCGGCGGCGCTGGCAATCTGCGCGTTCATCGAGTTGATGGTGCCGATCAACTGGGCCATGGCGTCCAGCGACGCCCCGGCCTCGTTGGCCTGGGCCGACGTGCCGTCGCCGGCCTCTCTGGAGCGGCGCATGGACTCGACCGCCGATTGGGTGCCGGCCTGCAAGCGGTCGATCATGCCCTGGATTTCCTGGGTGCTGATTTGCGTGCGACTGGCCAGCGCCCGCACTTCGTCGGCGACCACCGCAAAACCACGTCCGGCCTCACCGGCGCGGGCCGCTTCAATGGCGGCGTTGAGCGCCAGCAGGTTGGTCTGCTCGGCAATCGAACGGATCACCCCGAGCACGCTGACAATCGACGACACGTCTTTCTGCAGGCTGTCGAGGGACACGCCGCTGCTGCGAATGTCGTTCACCAGTGCATGAATCTTCACGATGCTGCCGGCCACCACGCGCTTGGCGGCCTGGCCTTCTTCGTCGGTCTGCTGGGCAGCGACCGCGGCGTTTTGCGCGCTCTTGGCCACTTCCTGGGCCGCCGCCGACATTTGGTTGATCGCCGTGGCCACCTGATCGGTCTCGTGACGCTGGCGCTCCATGGCCTGATCCGAGCGTTGGGCCTGATCGGAAACCTGATTCACCAGCCCGGTCAGTTGCGAGGTCATTTCGGTGATCTGCCGCACCAGGCTGTGGATCTTGTCGACGAAACGGTTGAACGAGCCGGCCAGTTCGCCGAGTTCATCCTGGCTGGTGATGGTCAGGCGCCGGGTCAGGTCGCCCTCGCCCGCCGCGATGTCGTCGAGGTTGGCTTTCATCAGGTTCAGCGGACGCAGAATGGTATTGGCCAGCAGCATCCCGGCCGCGGCGATCACCAACAGCACCAGCACGGCAATCCCGACAATGCTCAGCACCACGCCTTGCATGCGTTCCTGGACCTTGATCTCGACCAGCGCCACTTGCGCTTCAATGCCGTCGAGGTTGACCGAGGTGCCGACCGCCATGTCCCACTTCGACAGATATTCGGTGTAGCCGAGCTTGGGCACCTGTACTTGGGTATTACCAGGCAGTGGCGAGCTGTATTGCAGGTAGTGGGTCCCGTCCTTGGCGACTTTCACCAGGTCGCGGTTAACGTAGATGCCGTTCGGGTCGCGGTTGTCCTTGAAGCTCTGGCCCACGCCTTCGGGGCTGTTGGCCTTGAACAGGCGCACGGTGTTGGAGTCGTAGCCGAAGAAGTAGCCGTCCTTGCCGTAGGTGATACTCGACAGCAACTTGATCACCTGCGCCCGCGCCGCGTCATCGCCGGGAGCGGCCGCGTCGTAGAGCGGTTTGATCGCGGTCATGGCCACGGCAACGTAGCTTTGCAGGGTTGCCTTGGCATCGCTGAGCAGGCGCTGACGGGTTTCCTCGACTTCCTTGCGGGCCTGTTCCTGCAGAATGAACAGCGTGGTCAGGCTGATGACCAGCGCAAAGAGCAACACCGGGAGGACGGCAAGGGACAGGACTTTGGCCTTCAGGCTCATGCGCATGACGTTCACTCTTTTGATTTTATTGGCGTGGTTAAAGGCTATAACGGCACGCCAGATCAAAAGTTGAACGCGGTCCCACAAGGTAGAGTGGTTACAGAACCATCGCCGCCACCCAACCGAACGCCAGCAACGGCAGGTTGTAGTGCAGGAAGGTCGGGACCACGGTGTCCCAGATGTGGTGATGCTGGCCGTCGATGTTCAGACCGGAGGTCGGGCCCAGGGTCGAGTCCGACGCCGGTGAACCGGCATCGCCCAGCGCGCCGGCCGTGCCGACGATGCACACGATGGCGATCGGGCTGAAGCCCAGTTGCACGCACAACGGCACGAAAATCGCCGCCAGAATCGGTACGGTGGAAAACGACGAGCCGATGCCCATGGTCACCAACAGGCCCACCAGCAGCATCAACAGCGCCCCGATGCCTTTGCTGTGGTCGATCCACGAGGCCGAGGACTCCACCAGTGTCTGCACATGACCGGTGGCTTTCATCACTTCAGCAAAACCGGATGCGGCGATCATGATGAAGCCGATCATCGCCATCATCTTCATGCCTTCGGTGAACAGGTCGTCGGTTTCACGCCACTTGACGATGCCCGACGCCGAAAAGATCAGAAAGCCCACCAGCGCCCCGATAATCATCGAGTCCAGCAACAGCTGAATAATGAACGCCACGATAATCGCCAGACCGGCGACCATCAGGCTCAAGGGGTTGTACTGCACCGCGACCTGTTCGACTTGCTCGATCTTTTCCAGGTCGTAAACGCGCTTCTTGCGGTAGCTGATGAAGGCTGCCGCGAGGCCAAACACCATGCCCAGCGCCGGAATGCCCATGGCATGGGTGACGTTGATGCCACTGATGTCCACCCCGCTACGGGCGACGTTGGCCAACAGGATTTCATTGAGGAAGATGTTGCCGAAGCCCACCGGCAGGAACATGTACGGCGTGATCAGCCCGAAGGTCATCACGCAGGCGATCAACCGCCGGTCCAGTTGCAGTTTGGTCAGCACATATAAAAGAGGCGGCACCAGCAACGGGATAAACGCGATATGAATCGGCAAAATGTTCTGCGAGGCGATGGCCACCACCCAGAGCAGGCCGATCAGCAGCCATTTGACATTGCCGCCGCCGTTGGTGTGCTGGCGATCGACCATGGCCAGGGCTTTGTCCGCCAGGGCGTGGGCCAGGCCGGACTTGGCGATGGCCACGGCGAACGCGCCGAGCAAGGCGTAGGACAACGCCACTGTCGCCCCGCCGCCGAGGCCGCTGTTGAAGGCTTTGAGGGTCGCATCGATCCCCAGGCCACCGGTCAAACCACCGACCAGCGCGCCCACAATCAGCGCGATTACCACATGCACGCGGGACAGGCTGAGTATCAGCATGATGCCGACCGCGGCAATTACTGCATTAATCATCGTTACCTCAAGGCAAGCGGAAAGAGTCCGTCCGGCAGTGCGCACAAGCGCCGCCAGCGGATTGAAGAGAGGGTTTTATTAGAGGGCGCGCACTGTGCCGCAGCATCGTCCCCTTGTCAAAGCGAACGGCTATTGCCGATATTTAACGGATTGCGCTCCCACAGGGTTATGGGTTGGCTTCCGCTCTGTGTCAGCGTTTGGGCAGTTCGATCATCACTTTCAACCCGCCCCACTCGCTTTCCTCCAGCCTCAACACCCCGCCCCACGTGTCGACGATGTCGCGCACGATGCCCAATCCCAATCCATGCCCATCGGTCTGTTCATCAAGCCGTGTACCGCGGCTGAACACCTGGTCACGCTGGTCTTCGGGAATCCCCGGCCCATCGTCTTCCACGCTCAACTGAAAACTTTCAGCCGTTTCAACCACGCTTAACCGAACCTCGGCATCCGCCCATTTGCAGGCGTTGTCCAGCAGGTTGCCCAGCAACTCCAGCAGATCTTCGCGATCCCACGGCAGTTGCAAACCGGCCGGTGCGCGGTAGCTCAGGTCGAGGTGTTCACCGTGAATCATGCTCAGCGTGGCCAGTAACCCCGGCAGCTCGGCATCGCAATCAAACAACGCACCCGGCAGCGCATCGCCGGACAACCGGGCGCGGTTGAGTTCGCGATTGAGTCGCTGCTGGACCTGCTCCAGTTGCGCTTGAATCACCTTGCGCAGCTGCGGGTGCGCATCGAGCTTCTCGCTGGAAGCCAGGCTCAACAACACCGCCAACGGGGTTTTCAACGCATGCCCCAAGTTGCCCAAGGCATTGCGCGAGCGCTTGAGGCTGTCTTCGGTGTGGGCCAGCAAATGGTTGATCTGCGCCACCAGCGGTTCCAGCTCCACCGGCACGGCTTCGTCGAGTTGCGAACGCTGGCCCTGCTGCAACTGGGCGATTTGCTCGCGGGCCTTTTCCAGCGGGCGCAAGGCGCGGCGCACGGTGATCCGTTGCAACAGCAAAATCAGCAACAGCCCCGCCAGCCCCAACCCGAGACCGACTTGTTGCATGCGACAGAAACTCTCGCGCACCGGCGTGTAGTCCTGAGCGACGCTGATGGAAATCGCCTGGCCCAGCCGCCGGTAGTCCGAACGCAGCACCAGCAACTGCTGCCCTTCCGGCCCCAGTTGCAGGTTGCTGTTCAGGCCCGGGTGTTCGAGCCGCGGCAGGTCCTGATCCCATAACGAGCGGGAGCGCCAATGGCTGTCGGCAAAGTCGATACGAAAATAGTGCCCGGAAAACGGGCGCTGATAGGCCGGCGACAGATGGCGCTCATCCAGCTGCAACCCCTGCGGGCCACGCACCAGCGCCACCAGCAGGTTTTCACTGTCGTTGCGCAACCCGGCTTCGAGGTAGCGCTGCAAACCCATTTCGAACAGCCACAGGCTGGTTTGCGCCAGCACCAGGCCGACGATCACCATCACGCTGATCAGGCCCAGGCTCAAGCGACGCTGGATCGACCTCACTGGGCTTGCCCGCCGAACAGGTAACCCTGACCGCGACGGGTTTCGATCACGCTGCGGCCGAGCTTGCGGCGCAGGTGATTGACGTGGACTTCTAGCACGTTGGAGTCGCGCTCGGTTTCACCGTCGTAGAGGTGTTCGGCGAGGTGGCTTTTGGAAAGGATCTGTTCGGGGTGCAGCATGAAATAGCGCAGCAGGCGAAATTCGGCGGCGGTGAGCTGGATGTCGGCGCCGTCGCGGGTCACGCACTGGCGACCTTCATCCAGGTGCAGCCCGGCGGCCTTGAGTGTCGGCTGATTGGCCTGGCCGTGGGAGCGGCGCAACAAGGCCTGAATGCGCAGGTGCAGTTCTTCCGGGTGGAAGGGTTTGCTCAGGTAATCGTCGGCGCCGGCCTTGAGGCCTTCGATCCGCTCGGCCCAGGAACCGCGTGCGGTGAGAATCAGCACCGGCGTGGCCAGGCCACCGGCCCGCCACTGCGCCAGCACCTCAAGCCCCGGCAAACCCGGCAGGCCGAGGTCGAGGATGATCAGGTCATAAGGCTCGCTGCTGCCCTGGTACACCGCATCGCGGCCGTCGGCCAGCCAGTCCACGGCGTAGCCTTGCCGATTGAGGCCGGCCATCAATTCGTCGGCCAGCGGCACGTGGTCTTCCACCAGGAGCAAACGCATCGATCAATCTTCCTTGTCTTTCAGCACGTGGCCGGTGGTGGCATCGACGTCCAGCTCGCGCACCACGCCTTCGGCGGTCAGCAGCTCGACTTCATAAACATAGACGTCGTGTTTTTCTTCAAGCTCGGCTTCCAGCAACTTGGCCCCGGGATAGCGGTCCAGCGCTTGCTGCAAGAGCTGCTCCAGCGGCAGGATCACGCCCTGTTGGCGCAGGCGCAGGGCTTCGTCCTGATCCAGGTCGCGGGCCACGGCCACCGAGCAAAAAGCCAGAAGCACCAGCGCCATGCTTGAAAATGAAAGCACCTTCATTACGTATCCTGATGATCCCTGAGAACCTGCCCGCTGACCGCATCCAATTCCATATCCCACTCAATGCCTTGCGGGTCGCGCAGTTCCATCTGGTATTTGTACTTGCCGTACTCTTCTGCAAGCTCGGTGCCGGTGATGGTCGAGCCGGGGTGTTTGGCCAGAGCGGTGGCGTTGAGCTTCTCGAAAGACACAATGGTACCAGCGTCGTGCAGTCTCAGGGTTTCGTCGGGGCCCAGGTCGCGGGCATGAGCGAGGCTGGCGGTCAGGCAGATGAGGGACGCGGTGAACAGGGCAGTCAGGATTTTCATGGGGTGGCTCCGTATTTTCTTATGTGTTGCCGACGGCGCGACCTTAGCGATTCGAACTTAACTGAAACTGAATTGCCATCATTGGGAATAGCTTACGCATAAGCCGGAGCTGCCGAAGGCTCGGGCCGCGATCGGACGATCTTTTGATTTGGATTTTTTGCGTGCATGACGCAGCCAAAGATCAAAGCATCGCAGCCTTCGGCAGCCCCTGCATTGATCGGGGACAATCGCAGCCCAAGAGGTGCTTATAATCCCTGCTTGCCAGACATCGAGACCGGTATGACCGCTATCCACATCAAGTTCCCTTCCCTGACCCTCAAGGCCGGCCCGCGCGCTCTGGCGCGCATCCGTGCCAACGGCTTGAACGCTGCCGATGTGGGCACGTTGCCGGGCGCCGCCGGTGGCCCGAAAGCGCTGGGGATTCAGGGTCTGGACCTGGCGCTGTTTGGCGAATGGCTGCCGGCGGCGCCCCGGGAGCGTTCGCTGATCGGCGCCTCGGTGGGTTCCTGGCGGTTCGCCAGCGCCTGCCTGCCGGATGCCGCCGAAGGCATCCGCCGCCTCGGTCATCTGTACACCGAGCAGAACTTCGCCAAAGGCGTGACCATGGCGCAGATCAGCCAGAGCTCCCGACGCATGCTCGATGACTTGCTCGACGGCCGCGATGCTTCGATTCTGGATAACGCCCACTACCGCCTGAACATCATGGTGGTCAAAAGCCACGGCCTGTTGGCGGGCGATCATCGCGGCCGGTTGGGGCTGGGCCTGTCGTCGGTGATCGCCGACAACCTGCGCGGTCGCGCACGGCTGTCGCGGCATTTCGAGCGGCTGATCATCCACGACCCGCGCCTGACGCCACCGGTCAACACGCTGAACGACTTCCCGTCGCGCTTCATCTCACTGAATGCCGGCAACCTGCGCCAGGCCCTGCTGGCCTCGGGTTCGATCCCGATGGTCATGCAAGGCGTGCGCGACTTGCCGGGGGCCGGCGCGGGGACGTTCCGTGATGGTGGTCTGCTGGACTATCACCTCGACCTGCCCTACAGCGGCAACGACATCGTGCTGTATCCGCATTTCACCGACCGGGTGATCCCCGGCTGGTTCGACAAGACGCTGCCATGGCGCCGCGCCTGCCCTGAGCGCTTGCAGGATGTTCTGCTGCTGGCACCGTCGAAGGAATACCTGGCACGCCTGCCCTACGGCAAGCTGCCGGACCGTAACGACTTCAAGCGCTTCATGGGCGATGCCCCGAGCCGACAGAAGTATTGGCGCGCAACGATGGATGAAAGCCGTCGCCTGGGCGATGAATTCCTTGAACTGACCGCCAACGGTCGCCTCGGCGAGCGCTTGCTGACCCTTTAGTCAGTGTTTTGCCCGGAGCTCTGGTAAACTCGCCACCTGCCCACATCGCCGCGGCGATCGCCACCTGAAAGAGCTGAACATCACTGTGGAAATATTCAAAGAGTTTACCTTCGAATCCGCCCATCGCCTGCCCCACGTACCGGACGGCCACAAGTGCGGCCGCCTTCACGGTCATTCGTTCAAAGTGGCGATTCACCTGAGCGGCGACCTCGATCCGCACACCGGCTGGATCCGCGATTTCTCGGAAATCAAAGAGATCTTCAAGCCGCTCTACGAGCGCCTCGATCACAATTACCTGAACGACATTCCCGGCCTGGAAAACCCGACCAGCGAAGTGCTGGCCAAGTGGATCTGGAATGAGTTGAAGCCGTTGTTGCCGGAACTCAGCGCGATCCGCATCCACGAAACCTGCACCAGCGGTTGCATCTATCGCGGCGAGTAAACGTAAATCCCACAAGGAGAATGCGTTTCGTCAGTGATATGAAAAACAGCCTTCAATGGCTGTTTTTTTATGCCTATGCTTTTGGGCTCGCACACGCCAAGAGGACGCACCCATGACTGACTGGCCGCTGGCTCAGACCTATCGCTTCAACGGGCACTCCGTTCGCTACGCCGTGCGTGGCGACGGCCCGCCGCTGGTGTTCGTGCATGGCACGCCCTTCTCTTCTCATGTGTGGCACCGGATCGCGCCGCACTTCATCACCTCGCACCGGGTGTATTACTTCGATTTGCTGGGTTACGGGCAGTCCGCACAGCCAGACGGCGATGTGTCGCTGGGCGTACAGAACCAACTGTTGGCGCAATTGCTGGAGCACTGGGGCCTGGAACGGCCAGACGTGGTAGCCCACGATTTCGGCGGCGCCACTGTGTTGCGCGCGCATCTGCTCAATGGCAAGGATTACCGCAGCCTGACGCTGATTGACCCGGTGGCGCTGTCGCCCTGGGGTTCGCCGTTCGTGCAGCATGTGCGTCAGCATGAAGCGGCGTTCAGCGGGCTGCCTGATTACATTCAACGGGCGATTGTGCCGACCTATATTCGTGGCGCGATCAAGCGCGAGATTTCCGATCAGGAGCTGGCGCCTTACGTGCAGCCCTGGCTGGGTGATCCGGGGCAAGCGGCGTTCTATCGGCAGATCGCGCAGATGGATGAGCGTTATACCCGCGAGATCGAAACGCTGTACCCGACGATTCGCTGCCCGGTGCAGATTCTCTGGGGGGAAGACGATCAGTGGATTCCCATTGAACGCGGGCGGGCGTTGCATCAGATGATTGCGGGGTCGCAGTTTCATCCCGTTGCGAATGCCGGGCATCTGGTGCAGGAGGATGCACCGGAGGCGATCATGGCGGCGATATTGCGGTTTTTGCCGTTGGCACAGAACGCCTGAGCGACGGAGACCCTGTGGCGAGGGGGCTTGTCGGAACGCCGCATCGCCCCGTTGGGTCGCGAAGCGGCCCCAAAATCTCTGAGATACCAAAGATCTTGTGAGCGCTACGCACTCAAACGGGGGCAAGCCCCCTCGCCACAGGACGTTGTGACTACCTGATTGCTGCGTTCCAATTTGAACCACTGCCGCACTGCTTTCGTGCCCCTCTTCAGGCTAAATCCGCCGGCTCGGCTATAAAGAACAACACCCTCGCGCCATTGGCACGAGCACTGCAACACCCTCGCGTCCTCCATCCAGCAAGGAATGCCACATGACGCAGAACGATCCGGGCAACGATTACCCTTTAAGCGAAGTCCCGATGCATGCCCGCAAGGGGCTCGCCTCCACGGCCATGGTGCTGCTGGGTTTTACCTTCTTCACGGCGACCATGTTTGCCGGCGGCAAGCTCGGGGTGGCGTTCAGTTTCAGCGAGATGCTGGCGGTGATCATCGCCGGCAATCTGCTGTTGGGAATCTACGCAGCCGGGCTTGGCTACATCGCCTTCAAAAGCGGCCTCAATTCGGTGTTGATGGGCCGTTTCTGCTTCGGCGAAGTGGGCAGCAAGCTCAGCGACCTGATCCTCGGCTTCACCCAGATCGGCTGGTACGCCTGGGGCACCGCGACCGCAGCCGTCGTACTCGGCAAATATTTCGAACTGAATGAAAGCACCGTACTGGGGCTGATGGTGCTGTTCGGCCTGGGCTTTTGCGCCACGGCGTACATCGGCTATCGCGGGCTGGAGATTCTGTCGTACATCGCCGTACCCGCCATGATGTTGCTGCTGATGCTGTCGATGTGGGTCGCGACGGTGAAGGTCGGCGGGCTCGAGGGTTTGCTCGCCGTGGTGCCGACGGCAACACTGGACTGGTCGACCGCGATTACCCTGGTGTTCGGCACCTTCGTCAGTGGCGCGACCCAGGCGACCAACTGGACACGTTTCTCCCGTTCGGCGCGAGTCGCGGTGCTGGCGAGCCTGATCGGCTTTTTCATCGGCAACGGCCTGATGGTGTTGATCGGTGCCTATGGCGCGATCGTCTATCAGCAACCGGACGTAGTCGAAGTGCTGTTGCTGCAAGGCTTCGCCATGGCCGCGATGGCGATGTTGCTGCTCAACATCTGGAGCACCCAGGACAACACGATCTACAACTTCGCCGTCGCCGGCTGCAATCTGTTGCGCACCGGCCGGCGCAAAACCGTGACCCTGGCCGGCGCGGTGATCGGCACGCTGCTGGCGCTGCTGGGCATGTACGACATGCTGGTGCCTTACCTGATTCTGCTGGGCACGGTGATTCCGCCGATTGGCGGGGTGATCATGGCGGACTTTTTCTTCCGTTACCGTGGGCAATATCCACGCCTGGCCGATGCCCGGTTGCCGGCGTTCAACTGGCCTGGCCTGAGCGCTTATGCGGTCGGCACCGTCGCAGCATTCAGCTCGCCGTGGATCGCGCCGCTGGTAGGGATTGCCACTGCCGCGCTAACGTATGTGTTATTGACCGGCGTACTGGGTGCCCGTACCGCCGAAGCACCACTACAAGATCTCTAAAAGGACTCGCCTGATGCATATCATCAACGCCCGCCTGCGCAACCAAGAAGGCCTGCATGAGTTGCACCTGGAAAACGGCCTGATTCACAGCATCGCCCGGCAAACCGAAGCCCCGTCACTGGGGCCGGATGACCTGGACGCCGGCGGTAATCTGGTGGTGCCGCCCTTCGTCGAACCGCACATTCACCTCGATGCCACCCTGACTGCCGGCGAACCGCGCTGGAACATGAGCGGTACGCTGTTCGAAGGTATCGAGTGCTGGGGCGAGCGCAAGGCCACCATCACTCAGGAAGACACCAAGACCCGCGCCAAAAAAACCATCCAGACCCTCGCCGCCCACGGCATTCAGCACGTGCGCACCCACGTCGATGTCACCGACCCGGAACTGATCGCGCTCAAGGCGATGCTCGAAGTCCGCGAGGAAAGCCACCACCTGATCGACTTGCAAATCGTCGCGTTCCCCCAGGAAGGCATCGAGTCGTACCGCAACGGGCGCGAGCTGATGGAAGAAGCGATCCGCCTGGGCGCCGATGTGGTCGGCGGCATTCCGCATTTCGAATACACCCGGGACCAGGGCGTGAGCTCGGTGAAGTTCCTGATGGACCTGGCCGAACGCACGGGGTGTCTGGTGGACGTGCATTGCGACGAAACCGACGACCCGCACTCGCGCTTCCTTGAAGTGCTGGCCGAAGAGGCCCGCAGCCGCGACATGGGTTCGCGCGTCACCGCCAGCCACACCACGGCGATGGGCTCCTACGACAACGCTTACTGCGCGAAACTGTTTCGCTTGCTCGGGCACTCGGGGATCAGTTTTGTTTCTTGCCCCACCGAAAGCATTCACCTGCAAGGCCGCTTCGACAACTTCCCGAAACGCCGTGGCGTGACTCGCGTGAATGAGTTGCTCGAAGCGGGGATGAACGTGTGTTTCGGTCAGGACTCGATCGTCGACCCGTGGTATCCGCTGGGCAATGGCAACATCCTGCGGGTGCTCGAGGCCGGTTTGCACATCTGCCACATGCTCGGTTATCGCAATTTGCAGAGTGCGCTGGACCTGGTCACGGACAACAGTGCCAAGGCGATGAACCTGGGCGATCGCTATGGTCTGGAACGGGGCCGGCCGGCGAATCTGCTGATCCTGTCGGCGGACAGCGATTACGAAGTGATCCGCAGCCAGGGTCTGCCGCTGTATTCGATTCGCGGGGGCAAGGTGTTGATGAAGCGACAGATGCCGGTGGTTGAGTGGGCGGATCGGCTCTGAATCTTCGCTGACCATTCGGGCGTCATCGCGAGCAGGCTCGCGATGACGGTCTCAAAATCACCCCATCAACCGCGCCGTCCCAAACAACCTGACCCGACTCAATTCGCCCTCCCGTTCTTCCAGCAGAATCGGCGCCGTGCCGCCGGGCATGACCACTTGCACTTCCCCCGCCGCCACCCAACCCACTCGCCACGCCGCGCACGCCACCGCACTGGCGCTGGTACCCGACGACGCGGTCGGCCCTTCGCCACGCTCGAACACCCGCGCAACGATTCGCCCTTCGGATTCAAGCATCGCCCATTGCAGGTTCACCCCGGCCGCACACGGCTGCCCCGCCCCGGTCGGCGTGGCGTAAGCGATGCGGGTCAACCCTCCAGACAACTCCGGCTCGCGCATTTGTGCGTTGCTCGGCAACGCATCGGCGCCTGTCACTAACGTCACACAATGGGGGTTACCGATGCGCACGAACTGGCTGCGGTTCCAGGCTGGGTCGAGCGTCGACAATGGCCGCACGTGACTGACATCACGCCCGTCCAACACGACGGCTTCGACCCCTTGCGCACCCACCGCTTCAGGCCCGAACGAAGGCTGCCCCAAGTCCAGCCAGAACCCTTGCACGCCATCGATTTCGGCGGGTTTCACCGAAGTCGCCACTGGCGAGAGCGCATCGCACTTGTCGTGATGAACCCTGAGCAGGCAAGCCTCCTCCCTCGGTATCAGCCCTTGTTCACTCAGGGCCTGGGAAAAAATCGTCAGGCCATTGCCACTGCGCTCGGCCAGGCTGCCGTCGGTGTTGACGATCAGCAGGTCAAACGGCGGCGAAGATTGAAACGGCCCCACCAGCAAGCCATCGCAACGATGCGCCTTGCTGCCGGGCGGTTGTGTCCCGGGAGCCCAGCCGCAGAATGCCTCGATAGCCGACAACGCCCAGGCCTCACGGGTTTGCGCCGCCTGGCTGGCCTGTTCAGGCAGCTCGATACCGCTATCGCGCAGGGCGTCAGGCGCCACCACCGCGTAGATATTGCCTCGAGCATCGTACATCCGCGTCATGGCGCCCCCCCTATGAACAATTGATGCGTCGACAATATCGCGAAACAACGGCTGGCTGTGCAAGGATGTCACTCTGCGTGACTGCTGCCCCCGCCTGAACGTGGTGATCGAACCCTTTGCGGTTGTTCACTGTCCTTTGGGACGCGACGTTTTTTGCCAAGGATCGATATGACCAACCTCAACACCCAAGCCACCTTCGTCCCCGGACGTCTGGAACAGATGTCCACGCGCATCGCCTTCTTCATCGCCGGTTTCGGCATCGCGGCCTGGGCGCCGCTGGTGCCTTACGCCAAGGCGCGGGCCGGGCTGGATGAAGGCACCCTCGGGCTGTTGCTGTTGTGTCTGGGGGTGGGTTCGATTCTGGCGATGCCCATGGCCGGGATTCTGGCGACGCGTTTCGGCTGCCGTCGGGTGTTGAGCGGCGGCACCTTGTTGATCTGCGCGGCGCTGCCACTGTTGGCGACGGTATCCTCGATTCCGGCGTTGATCGCGGCATTGTTCATGTTCGGCGCCGGCCTGGGCACGGTGGATTCGACGGTGAACCTGCAAGCGGTGATCGTCGAGCGGGCCAGCGGCAAGACCATGATGTCGGGTTTTCATGGGCTGTTCAGCCTCGGCGAGATCGTCGGCGCGGCGGGTGTCAGCGGCCTGCTCGGTCTGGGTTTTTCGCCGCTGGGGGCGATGTGCGTGGTGATCGTGGTGCTGGTGCTGGCATTGCTTAAAGCCGCGCCGCACCTGTTGCCTTACGGCAGTGAAAGCTCCGGCCCGGCATTTGCCGTGCCCCATGGCATCGTGCTGTTTATCGGCGGGATGTGCTTCATCGTGTTCCTGGCTGAAGGCGCGGCACTCGACTGGAGCGCGGTGTTCCTGGCGCAGGAACGCGGGATCGACACCGCGTATGCCGGGCTGGGTTATGCGGCATTTGCGCTGACCATGACCGCCGGGCGATTGACCGGTGACGCGATTGTCCGGCACCTGGGCGCCACGCGGGTGATTCTGTTCGGCGGACTGATGGCTGCGGCAGGATTGTTTCTGGCGACCTTCGCACCGGGATGGCAAGCCGCGCTGCTCGGTTATGCGCTGCTCGGTGCCGGTTGTTCGAACATCGTGCCAGTGCTGTACACCGCCGTGGGCAAGCAGACGGTGATGCCGCAAAGCATCGCGGTGCCGGCCATCACGACCCTGGGTTATGCCGGGATTCTGGCGGGACCGGCGGTGATCGGTTTTGTGGCTCATGGCAGCAGCCTGAGCTTCGCGTTCGGTCTAATGGGGGGCCTGCTGGTGGCGGTGGCGATTGGAGGGAAAGTGCTGAAGGTCTAATGCTCAGCAGCACGAAAAACGACAGGAGGTCGTATTTTTCGCCGCTTTACTATCAGTTCTGACAGTAGACACGTTTTGGCTGCGCATCGACCATGAGTTGAATATCCCAGGCGGGTGAGCTCCTCATGAACACGTTCAACCTCAAGGTTCTGCTGGTTTTGTTGCTGCTGATGGGCGCGAACGGTTGCAGCAAATCGCCGCTTGCCCAACATGACTGGGGCGAAGGTATTGAAAATTTCGCACCGGCACGTCTCTTGTCCAATGCCGACGGGCGATACAACCATTGGCAGTCCATCGCCAGGGTCAAGGTTGATGAAGGCCGGATCTGCAGCGGCAGCCTGATCGATACCCGTGGAGCAAACGATGATCGCAGCGGCCCAGCGTATGTGCTCACCTCAGGTCATTGTGCAAAAGGTAATGTCGGTCGATTTATCGTGAACGAGCCTGCGTCCGGACAGGCTACCTTCAATTTTTTCCGGGACACGACGCCACAACAAAAAAACTATCCCATCACCAGAATCGCCTGGAGCACCCTGCGTGGCCAGGACATTGCGCTGCTGGTACTCGATCGCACCCTCGGCCAAGTGATGAACGATGGCATCCAGCCCTTGAAAGTTGCGAGCCATGCCCTGACCGAAGGCACCGATACGCTGGTGGTTGGCGCCGCTGTCGATGATTTTATCCAGCGTTCGGCATGTCCGCAGGAACACCGCGCAGGAATTCTCGAAGCCGGGTGGATTTGGGTGGATCAAATCAGCAATCGATGCCTGGGGGTCATCAATGGAATCTCTGGCTCTCCACTTCTGAATCGCTACACCAACGAAATCGTCGCGGTGATTGGCACCACCACGCGCGACAGCGGGCGATCGCGATGCAGTATCAGCGCACCTTGCGAAGTCATCGAAGGCATGCCCAATAAAGCGCAAGACACCAATTACTCGACGCCCGCCAATGGCCTGGATACCTGTTTTAGAGGGGGGCGCTTCGTTGGGGACCGCGAGCCCTGTGTACTGGGGCCCGTGTCGGAATTCGGCTCGAAGTATGGCGATCACTTCCTCAAACAGCCCCGAGATGAACAAGGGAACTACCTGCCGTTGTTGTGGGAGCATCGTTTTTCGAGCAACCAACCCTTCTTTCGCTTCAAGTACACGCGCACTGCCGAAAATTGTGCGGATATCAGGGATTACAGTGAGGTGCGTACCACTGACTCAGGCGGCGAGAGCGAGTTACGCTATGAACTGCGCCAAGGACCAGGGCTGTATTTCTTGTGCGTGATGGGGCAAAACCATCAGGCGGGACCACCCGGAAAATGGGATGCGCGAAACGCCAGGATTTTTTGGCGGTGGGTATTGGCAGAACCCGCTCAAATGGCGCCAGTATTCAACATCACGAATAGAGGAGAGGGCGTCTATTCTGTAGCGCCTTCTCAGGTCACGCCCGATCTGGATGTAGCAGGGCATCAATACAAGATCGGTACATCGGCCACGATTGATTGCCAACAAGCTGAGGGATATAAGCAGGTCAGGCCGCCACTGCTGGATTTTGAAGTGGACACGAGCGACGGCGAGAAAAAAATCTGCCTCAAGACCGTGGACATGGCAGGCAATCCTTCGCCTGTCATCGACTTCCGACTGCCAGATGCCGCCCCGTAAGCCTGTGTCGACACCTATCAGAAGCTGATCGGCAACCCGGAATTGCCGACCAGTCACTCATCAGAATCCGACGCTGGCCTGCACAAAGAACGTGCGTGGCGCACCGACGTACATCCCCGAGTTGTTGTCGCTGGAACGGGTGAAATACTGCTTGTCGAAGATGTTTTTCACCCCGGCGCCGACTTTCAGGTTCGACAACTGCGAACCGAAGTCATAACCACCGCGCACGTTCCAGGTCACGTAACCCGGAATGTCACCGTACTGCCCGTCTGCGGAACCTTCGGTGATGTAGTTGCCGCTGAAGCTGCCATCGGCATTCACTCCGGTCCCCGGTGAACGCTGCCTGGACTGGGCAAAGGCATCGAGGTTGTAGGTCCAGCGGTTGATGTCGTAACGCAGCCCGGCGGTGGCCACCTGACGCGAGTAGAACGGCAGATCACGGCCCTTGAAGCCCGGGATCTCGCCTTCATACGTGGCGCGGGTGTAGGTGAAACCGGCGTTGGCGGTCAGGCCATCGAGCATCGGGTTGAGCGCCGACAGGTCGTAATGCACCGACGCTTCAAGGCCCTGGTGCTTGGTCGCGCCGAGGTTGGTCCAACCCACGTCGTTGCTGATGTATTGCAGTTCGTCATCGAAGTCGATGTAGAACAGCGTCACTTCCCCGCCCCACACGTCATCGTTGTAGCGCGTACCGAGCTCGTAGGTCTTGGCTTTTTCCGGGCTCAAGCCATTGGCGGTGTTGTCACCCGAACCACCCTGGCCGAGCTGGAAATATTGCAGGCTGCCGAACGAGGTTTCGTAGTTGGCGAACAGCTTCCAGGCCTCGGACAGGTGATACATCACGCTCAGGGCCGGCAGCGGCTCGTTGCTGTCGATGCTGCGGCGTTTTTCCTGCACCGGTTTGCCGGCGGTGTCGAGCACCGGCCTGTCGTGCCATTCGGTGCTGATGCTTTCAAAACGGATGCCGGGGGTCACGGTCCAGTTGCCGACGTCGATCTTGTCATCGATGTAAACGGCGTGGGCCTCGGTGCCACCGGTGCGGTCCTGGAACACATGGCCATCGGACGTTTTGCTGACCACCGGCTGATTGTTCACCAGCGCCAGACGGCTCGACTCTTCGTGCATGCCTTCTTTCAGGTAGCGATAACCGACGCTGGCTTCCTGCGTGGTCGGGCCCAGGTCGAACACATGGGACACCCGCGGTTCGATGCCGAAGGTGTAGTACGTGCGCGGGTAGGAGTTGAGGGTTTTCTGGTCACGCGCGGCGATGGTGCTGCCACGGAAGCTGTCGGAATAGTAGGTCAGCACTTCGGCTTGGGTCCGGTCGTCGATCTGCCGCGCCCATTTGAACGACACGTCCTTGCGGCGGCCGCTGAAATTGTCGTGGTCGCGGTCGGACTGGAACGGATCGGCGTCGTACTGCTTCTGCGTCAGGCCACCGGGCATGTCGGCGCTGGCGTCGTAGTAATGGAAATTGAGGCTGAAATCGTCCTGATCGGTGGGCGCCCAGTGAGTCTTGAGGATCACGTCGTCGATGTCATTGCCGTTGTTGCTTTTGCGATAACCGTTGCCGTTCACCCCGGAATACAACAGCGCCACGCCCATGCCGTTTTCGGCGGTGCCGCCGAGAAACGCGGTGTCGATGTGTTTCCAGCCACCGCGCTGGGTGGTTTCCATGGTGGTGCCGATTTCACCGGTGGCTTTCTCCGGGATCGCGCGGGTGACGAAGTTGATCACGCCACCGACGTTCTGCGGCCCGTAACGCACGGAACCGGCGCCGCGCACCACGTCGATGCTGTCGAGGTTGCCGGAGGAAATCGGCGCCATCGACAGCTGTGGCTGGCCGTAAGGGGCGAAGGCAGCCGGCACACCGTCGATCAGTACGGTGGAGCGTGGCGACAGGCGCGAAGTCAGGCCGCGCACACCGACGTTCAGGGAGATGTCGCTGCCGCCAGTGCCGTTGGCGTCCTGCACTTGCACGCCGGGAACACGCCGCAATACGTCGCCGACATTCATGGCGCCCTGCTCGACCATCGCTTCACGGCGAATAACCGTGCGCGCGCCGGGATGGTTTTGCACCACGGCGGCATCGGCGTCACCGAGCCAGTCACCCACCACCTTGATGTCGGTCACGCCCAGTTCCAGCGGGCCATTTGAGGCGGAAGTCGGTGCCGGCATCAGCGTGACCGAACCCTCATCGATCTGGTATTGCAGACCGCTGCCTTGCAGCAATTGGCGCAAGGCCTGTTCCGGCGAGAGGTTGCCATCGACTGCCGGTGCCTGTTTGCCAGCCACCAGTTCCGGGCTGAAAAAAACCTGCAACGAGGTTTGCTGGCCCAGCTGACTCAAGGCCTGGCCCAGTGGCTGAGCCTGAATATGAATGGCGTCGGCGGCGAATGCCTGAGGCAGCGCCGAGCTGACCGACAGGGCGAGCGCGAGGGGCAGCCAGGATGATTTGTTATTTTTAGCGGTGGTTTTCTTCACGTCAAACGTTGTCCTGTGGATCGCAAGAGTGCGTGTCTGTTAATGCAAACCAGTTGCAGTTGGACAAGAAGACGAAGAACTCGAAAAAAACCTGAATCTATCGGGAGATTATTTCCTGGCTGCCGTCATCGAGGGTGCGGATGGCCACCGGCAGAATGCTCGGCAAGGCCTTGAGCAGCGCATCGGTGTTGTCGGATTTGAACACGCTGGTCAGGCGCAGGTTGCCCACGTTGGCGCTGCCGACTGTCAGCGGTTTCTCCCGATAACGCGACACTTCTTCGGCCACTTCGCTGAGGCTGGCGTTGTTGAACACCAGTTTGCCGCTGCGCCATGCGGTCAGTTCCGCAGGGTTGACCATATAGGCGGTGGCCACCTTGCCCTGGGCATTGATGCGAGTGCCGAAGCCGGCGGTGAGGCTGACGAAATCATCGCCACCCCCTTGAACCCTGACCGTGCCCTGCTCCACCGCGACCCGGGTTTCGGCGCTGTCGCGGCGCACATCGAACCGGGTGCCGGTGACCGTGACCCTGCCGCTGCCCGCCTCGACCACGAACGGTCGACTGCTGTCGTGCTCGACGCTGAACATCGCCTCGCCTTGCGTCAACTCGATGCCGCGACGGTCCTTTTCATAGCGCACCTGCACCCGGCTGCGGCTGTTCAGATCAATCACCGAACCGTCCGGCAACGCCACATGACGACGCTCGCCAAGGGCCGTGGAATATTCAGCCGTGTAGGTCGCCGGAGGGTTCAAGCCGCTGAACAGCCCCAGGCCGAGCGCCACCGCCAACACGCTGGCGGCCACCGCGTAACGCACCAGCGGACGACGTTTACTGCGCACCGCCGGGGTTTCACACAAGGCGTGCAGACGCTTGGCCGGCAATCGATCGGCCGCCACCCACAGGTTCTGGAGTATCTGATATTCGTTGCGATGCTGAGGGTGTTCGTCCAGCCAGCTCTCGAAGCGGCGCTGCTCTTCGGCGCTGGCGGCAGGTTCCTGCAAACGCACAAACCACCGCGCCGCGTCGTCGCGAACCGTTGTTTGCCCGCACGCACAATCACGAGTATCCATCATGGCTGTGCCCCGTCCAGACGATCACGCAGATGCCGCAGGGTGCGGATCATATACTTTTCCACCATGTTCCTGGACAGCCCCAGGCGCTCGGCGATTTCGGCCTGGGTCAGGCCTTCGATCTTCTGCCAGACGAACACCTTGCGGCAGTTGAGCGGCAACTCGGTGAGCGCCCGCTCGATGGAATCCGCCAACTGGATCGCGTGCATGAAATGCTCCGGGTCGCCGGACGACGACACACTGTGATCGATCGCCTCCGACTCCATGGCGCCCCGCCGATCCTCACGCCGATAACCGTCCACCGCGATGTTGCGCGCGGTCTGGTGCAAATACGCCCGAGGTTGCTGCACCGCCGCCGAATCGGACTCGAGCACCCGCACGAAGGTGTCATGGGCCAGGTCCTCGGCCTGCTGACGATTTCTCAGACGACGGGTCCAGGTGCCGATCAACTCTTCATAATGCTCGAAAAAGCCAGGTCTGCGGGGCAGCTTGGGGGTCATTGCGGCGTGCTGTAGGGATGAAGTGCAAATAGTAATGCTTCCTATTAACCGGAAGCAATGGATTCCACTTGGGAGCACCAGACGACCGGTAGCCAAAACCCGTTGCCACAAAATATTACCTACGTCATATTATACCCATAATAACGCCTCGTTTCCCACAGGTATTTCTCCATGACCAGCATGCCCAGCCTTGAACCCGACCTTGCCGTCGCAGCGACCCCACCCAAGCCTCCCCTGCTGAAACGGCTGGTGCTGCTGACGGCAGCCATCGCAGCCCTGGTGTTCATCGGGCTGTACGCGAACCATTGGTGGACTGCCGGGCGCTTCATCGAAGAAACCGACGATGCCTACATTGGTGGCGACGTCACGGTGATCGGCCCGAAAGTCGCCGGCTATATCGAAGAAGTGCTGGTGACCGACAACCAGAGGGTCAAGGCCGGCGATGTGCTGATCCGGATCGACGCCCGTGACTATCGCGCCAACCTGGCCAAGGCTGAAGGCGCGGTGGCCGCTGAAGAAGCATTGCTCGCCAACCTCGACGCCACCGAACAACTGCAACACGCGGTGATCGGCCAGGCCCGCGCCGGCATCGATGCCGCGGGCGCCGAAACCGCGCGCTCGCGGGACGACAATGCCCGCTACAAACGCCTGGTGGGCAGCAATGCCGTCTCGGTGGAAAGCGCGCAACGTGCCGACGCAACCTTCAAGACGGCCCAGGCGCAAAGTGCCCGGGCCCAGGCCGAACTGCTGGCCGCGCAACGCCAGTTGAACGTGATCGAAACCCAGAAACAACAAGCCCGTGCCGCATTGGTACAGGCGCGGGCCGAGCGTGATCTGGCGCAGTTGAACGTCGGCTACACCGAGTTGAAAGCCCCCGTCGACGGCGTGATCGGCAATCGTCGGGCGCGGGTCGGCGCTTACGCCCAGGCCGGTTCGCAACTGTTGTCGTTGGTGCCGGCCAGCGGATTGTGGGTCGATGCCAATTTCAAGGAGGATCAGCTAGCGCGGATGACGCCGGGCCAACGTGTGATCGTACATGCCGACGTGCTCAAGGGGCGAGAGTTCCACGGGCATCTGGACAGCCTGGCGCCGGCCAGCGGGTCGCAGTTCAGCGTGCTGCCACCGGAAAACGCCACCGGTAACTTCACCAAAATCGTCCAGCGGGTGCCGGTGCGGATCCTGCTCGACCCGGCGGATGGCGTACTCGGTCATCTGCGTCCAGGCCTGTCGGTGACGGCCGAAGTGGACACCCGCGCCGAGCCTGAAGCGCAAACCCCAACCGTGGCCAGCGCGCCATGAGCCGCGCCCTCGTCGCCCCTGCGCAACCGTTCAACGCCGCCAACATGGCGACGGCGACCAAGGTGTTCGCCTTCGCCACGATGTGCATCGGCATGTTCATTGCGCTGCTGGATATCCAGATCGTCTCGGCGTCGCTGCGTGACATCGGCGGCGGGCTCTCGGCGGGCACCGACGAAACCGCCTGGGTGCAGACCAGTTACCTGATCGCCGAAATCATCGTGATTCCGCTGTCGGGCTGGTTGTCCCGGGTGTTCTCGACCCGTTGGCTGTTCTGCGCCTCGGCGATTGGCTTCACCCTGGCCAGCCTGCTCTGCGGTGTGGCCTGGAACATCCAGAGCATGATCGCCTTCCGCGCCCTGCAAGGGTTTCTCGGTGGCTCGATGATTCCGCTGGTGTTCACCACCGCCTTCTTTTTCTTCACCGGCTAGCAACGGGTGATCGCCGCCGCAACCATCGGCGCAGTGGCCTCGCTGGCGCCGACGCTGGGGCCGGTCATCGGTGGCTGGATCACTGACATTTCGTCCTGGCACTGGCTGTTCTACATCAACCTGGTGCCGGGGATTTTCGTCGCGGTGGCAGTGCCGATGCTGGTGAAAATCGACCAGCCGGAATTGTCGCTGCTCAAAGGCGCCGACTACCTGAGCATGCTGTTCATGGCGGTGTTTCTCGGTTGCCTGGAATACACCCTCGAAGAAGGCCCGCGCTGGAACTGGTTCAGCGACAGCACGATTCTGACCACTGCGTGGATCAGCGGCCTGGCCGGATTGGCCTTCATCGGTCGAACCTTGTACGTGGCCAACCCGATCGTCGATCTGCGCGCCTTGAAAGACCGCAACTTCGCCCTCGGTTGTTTCTTTTCGTTCGTCACCGGGATCGGCTTGTTCGCGACGATTTACCTGACGCCGCTGTTTCTCGGCCGGGTACGCGGCTACAGCGCGCTGGACATTGGCCTGGCAGTGTTTTCCACCGGGGTGTTCCAGATTATGGCGATTCCGCTGTACGCCTTTCTGGCCAATCGCATCGACCTGCGCTGGATCATGATGACCGGCCTTGGGCTGTTCGCCCTGTCGATGTGGGACTTCAGCCCGATCACCCACGACTGGGGCGCCAGGGAATTGATACTGCCGCAAGCCTTGCGCGGGATCGCGCAACAACTGGCGGTGCCGCCGGCGGTGACCCTGACCCTTGGCGGGTTGGCACCGTCGCGGCTCAAACATGCTTCGGGGTTATTTAACCTGATGCGTAACCTTGGCGGCGCGATGGGGATCGCCGCGTGCGCGACCATCCTCAATGACCGCACCAACCTGCACTTCACCCGGTTGGCGGAGAACCTCAACAGCACCAACGAAGCACTCAATCAGTGGCTGTCCCAGGTCGGCCATAACTTCGCCGCCCTCGGCCAGAGTGGTGACATCGGCGTCACCGCCAGCCTGCGTCAGCTGTGGCTGCTGACGTATCGCGAAGCGCAGACGCAAACCTACGGCGACGCGTTCCTGATGATCATGGTCTGCTTCATTCTCGCCACGGCGATGGTGCCCCTGATGCGCAAGGTACAACCACCAGCCGCGCCGAGTGCCGATGCTCATTGAGTCTGATTGTTACTCCTGAGGCATCTTGCGGAAACCCACAGCCAGGCGGTTCCAGCTGTTGATGGTGGAAATCGCCACCGTCAGGTCGACCATTTCCTTGGGGCTGAACTCGGCGCTGAGCAGCGCATAGTCTTCGTCCGGCGCGTGGGTCAGGCTCACTTGGGTCATGGACTCGGTCCAGGCCAGTGCGGCGCGCTCGCGATTGGTGAAAAACGGTGCCTCGCGCCAGGCGGTCACGGCGAACAGCCGGCGTGGCGTTTCCCCGTCCTTCATGGCATCGGCAGTGTGCATGTCGATGCAGAAGGCGCAGCCGTTGATCTGCGAGGCGCGCAGCTTGACCAGTTCGATCAGCGACTTTTCCAGGGGCAGTTTCGAGACAGCGGTTTCCAGGGCCATCATGGCTTTGAAGGCGTCTGGGGAGGCAGTGTAGAAATCGATACGGGTTTGCATGGCGAGCTCCAATCACAATGGGTGTTGGCGCTACGTTAATGCGGACCTGAGGTTGAACAAATAGCCAATTATTGGGAAGTTGAGGATGCCAATAGACCAGAAGAATTTCAGTGACAGTGCCGACGCCGACGCCTGCTCGCGAAGGCGCCGGAACAGGCAACCAACCTATTGGTGACTACGATTGCGCAACCACTGCAAAAACCCTTTTTTCTCCACCACCTTGGGTGTTTCCTGACTCAGCGCCTGAGCCTTGTTCAAGCGGAAATCCAGCAACGTCTTCATCGCTTCACCGATGTCATGCCGCGCATCCAGGCACGGTTGGAGGTATTCCCTTTCAATCCGGTACAAGCTGCAGGTCGTCTTGGCTTTAAAGTCCGCCGGCATCGCCATATCGGACAAAATCCCGCCCTCGCCGATCACCTCTCCCGGCCCCATGCGCCCGCTTTCGATCTTGACCCCGCCGCGGCTCAGCTCCACCGACACGACGCCGGATTCAATGATGAACAGATGATCGCTGACCTCCCCCGCTGGCAGGATCATTTCTCCGGCGCGGAAGGTTTGCAGCTTCATGTTCTGGCTGAAGGTTTCTTTCTCTTCCTGACGCAGGGTCGAGAAGATGTTCGAGCTGTCCAACAACGCCCGTTGCCGTGACAAGGCCGCAGGAGCGTTGGGCTCGACGTTCGACAACAGGATGACGCCGGATGCCTGCAAGTGCCGGAACGCCAGGTCGAACAGCAGATTGCGCACCATGCGTTTCTGATCCATGGAGACCACGAAGCCGCTGATTTCATACTCCACGCCGGTGCTGCCGGAGCTTTTCAACGCCACGCACGGTGCCGGTTTGTCCAACAGAAAGCGGCACCCCTGCATGGCCCGCTCCAGGGCATCGATCACCGTTTGCGGACGCGCGTGGGGGCTCACTTGCAAACTGATCGAGACGCCGAAAATATCACTGGGCCGGCTGAAATTGATGATCTTGGCCTTGGCCGCCAGGGAGTTGGGGATCACCGCCATGCTGCCTTGGGAGGTTTGCAGGCGTGTAGCGCGCCAATCGATGTCGGTGACCCGACCTTCGGTGCCATCGATGGAGATCCAGTCACCCAGTTGATAGGGTTTGGTGGTGTTCAGGACGATCCCGGAAAACACGTCGCTGAGGGTACTTTGCAAGGCCAGGCCGACGACGATCGCCAACGCGCCGGATGTCGCCAGCACGCCCTTGACCGGCAATTCGAGCACGTACGCCAGGGCAGCAATGACCGCGATCAGGAAAATCACCGCGCCGAGCAGGTCCTGCAACAAGCGCCCGGTGTGCCCGACCCGTTGCATCATCACCGCGCCGAGCAATACTGTCAGGGTGCGCGCTGCGTATAGCCACCAGCCAATCTGCAAACCGGTTGCCGCCAGGTGCAACGGCACATTGTCGGCCCAGGGCGCCGGCGCCATGGGGTTCAAGCCTTCGTTGAACAGCAGCACGCTGAACAACGCGAAAATCACCACCCGCGCGGCCAGTTTCCAGTTGCTGCTACTGGCCGTGATCAAACGCCACAACACCAGATCTATCAGGATCAGGATCAGCGCGCTAAGCAACGGGTGATTGGTGAGCAGTGACAGCATCAAGCGACTCCAACAATGGCCAATGGCGTGAAGATCTCACAGATTGTAGGAGCTGGCGAAGCCTGCGATCTGCAAAACACCACAAAACCAATGTGGGAGATACCAGGTTGCAGAGCAACCCACTACTGCGTCGTATTCAACCGCTCATCCGGCCGAACCGGCCCGACTGGAAGTCGCTGAAGGCCTGATGAATTTCCTGCTCGGTGTTCATTACAAACGGGCCGTGGCCGACGATGGGCTCGTCGATCGGCTCGCCGCTGAGCAGCAGCACGACTGCATCGTTGTCGGCTTCGAGGCTGAGCTGATCACCGTTGCGTTCGAACAACGCCAACTGCCCGTCACGCACCAGTTCCTGACCATTGACCTGAACCGTACCGCGCAGCACCACCAGTGCGGTGTTGCGTCCTTCATGCAGATCCAGGGTCAGCAACTTGCCGGCGTTCAAGCGCACATCCCACACGTCGATCGGCGTGAAGGTGCGCGCCGGGCCTTTGTGGCCGTCGAACTCACCGGCGATCAAGCGCAGGCTGCCGGCATTGTCTTTCAGCGGGATACGCGCAATGTCGCCGTCGAGAATCGTCTGGTAACCGGGCTCGGCCATCTTGTCCCTGGCCGGCAAGTTGACCCACAGCTGCACCATTTCCAGGGTGCCGCCGGTTTTGGCGAAACCTTCGGAGTGAAACTCCTCATGAATGATCCCCGAGGCTGCGGTCATCCATTGCACATCGCCGGGGCCGATCTTGCCGCCGCTGCCGGTGGAGTCACGGTGTTCCAGCTCGCCCTTGTAGACGATCGTCACGGTTTCGAACCCGCGGTGCGGATGCTGACCCACGCCACGACGCTCGGTGGTCGGAGTGAATTCGGCGGGACCTGCGTGATCCAGCAGCAGGAACGGGCTGATGTGTTTGCCCAGGTTGTCGTAGGAAAACAGCGTGCGAACCGGAAAACCGTCGCCGACCCAATGAGGTCGTGGACTGGTGTAGATACCGATGATGTTTTTCATCTTGGCCTCTGAATCTGTTGTGTGACGCGATGGATAAAGCTTAAAACCATGACCTTTGGCGCACTAGACTGCAAAAATCAGCCTCATCGTTCTATCTGGAGAACGATGGAGGAAGATTTTTTGATCTTCCAACAACCCATTCATGACTTGCGGTAAACAGTGCTTTGCCAAACCAGCGGTTTTTCTCAAGGGTGCAGCCGGGGATACTCCCGCCCATTCCCACTGCAACCCCTGGAGTCTTTGATGTCTATTCCCGCATTCGGCCTTGGTACGTTTCGCCTGCAAGGCCAAGTGGTCATCGATTCGGTAAGCACCGGTCTTGAGCTGGGTTACCGGGTCATCGACACCGCGCAAATCTACGAAAACGAAGCCGAGGTCGGCCAGGCCATCGCCGCCAGCGGCATTGCCCGTGAAGAGTTGTTCATCACCAGCAAAATCTGGGTCGCCAACTTTGCCAAAGACCGGTTGATCGACAGCCTCAAAGAGAGCCTGGATAAGCTGCAAACCGACTATCTGGACCTGACCCTGATCCACTGGCCGTCACCGGAAGATCAGGTGCCGGTCGAAGAGTTCATGGGGGCGCTGCTCGAGGCCAAACGACTGGGCCTGACCCGTCGGATCGGCGTGTCCAACTTCACGGTCGACCTGATGAAGCAAGCCATCGCTGCGGTCGGCGCCGAGAACATCGCCACCAACCAGATCGAACTGCACCCGTACCTGCAAAACCGCAAGGTCGTCGAGTTCGCGCAAAGCCAGGGCATCCAGATCACCTCTTACATGACCCTGGCCTACGGCGAAGTGCTGAAAGATCCGCTCATCCAGCAGATCGCCGATCGCCTGCAGGCGACACCGGCCCAAGTCACCCTGGCCTGGGCCATGCAACTGGGGTACGCGGTGATCCCCTCTTCCACCAAACGCACCAACCTGCAAAGCAACCTGCGCGCCTGCGCCCTGACCCTGAGCGACGCCGACATGGCGCTGATCGCGGGCCTGGATCGCGGCCAGCGACTGACCAGCCCCAACGGCATTGCACCACAGTGGGATTGAGTTTCAGCCCTGACTTAAATCTTGGCTCAAGTGTTGATCCAGCGATGACATCGCGTGCTGCAATTGATCGACGGCTTCGTCGAGTAGCATCGTGTTCCCCTCATCGATGACACGCTCCAGTTGCTCGCAATGCTCGATCAGCCGCTGCGCCCGAACCATGCGCGCACCGCCCTTGATGCGGTGCGCCAGGTCGCGCAGCACACAGTGATTGCCATTGGCGTGCGCCTGGAGCAGATCATCCCGATCCACCCGGTTGGTCACCGTCAGTTCGCGCACCAGACGATCAATCAACGTGCGGTCCGCACCGACGTATTGCTCCAGGCCACTGAGGTCAATCTCCGGCGTCAAGGGCTCTGCGACAGGTTCTGGCGTCTGGTTCAAAAACCTGGAGGCCAACCAAGTGTTCAGATCCGCCAGCAGGATCGGTTTGAACAGGCAGTCGTCCATGCCCGCCTCCAGGCATCGGGCCTTCTCCTCGGGCTGCGCATTGGCGGTACAGCCCAGAATCAATGTAGGTGGCAATCCCTTGGCACACTCTTCATCGCGGATTGCACCCGCCAGTTCATAACCGCTGAGCCTGGGCATATTGCAATCGGTAACCACCAGATCGAACTCATGTTTGCGCCACAGCTTAAGCGCCCGTGCGCCCTCTTCGGCCTCCAGAACATGATGCCCAAGGTGGCTCAGTTGCCGTGAAAGCAACAGTCGATTAGGCGGGTGATCGTCAACCACCAGAATCGTCAGTGGCCGCGTTGGCGCCTGCAATCCGCTCTCCACGGCCTCAATGGAAGGCAACGACGGCAATGCGATCAGCTCAAGATTGATGTCGACCTGCGTGCCTTGTCCAAGGACGCTGTCGAGTTGCAACCGCCCGCCCATCATTTCGCACAGCGTGCGGCTGATCACCAACCCCAGGCCAGAGCCGCTTCGGGCTGACTGTCGGCCGTTATCGGCCTGGATGAACGGGCTGAACAACCGTTGTCGGTCGACGGTGCTGATGCCTATGCCGGTGTCTTCAATCTGCACGCTGACCGCCAGATGTCCTGACATGACGGCCGCCACTCGCAGCGTCAGGCTCACTTCACCCTCATGGGTGAACTTGATGGCGTTGCTCAGCAGATTGGACAGCACCTGTTTGAAGCGTGTGGGATCGATCAACACATCACAGTCACTGTGTTCGTCCAGATCGATTCGCCACGCCAGCGCTTTCTGCCGTGCCAAGCCTTCGAAAACCCGACACACCGACTCCACCAGCCCCCGCAGATTGGCGCGCTCAGGGGTCAGGGATAAATGCCCTGACTCGATACGCGCGATATCCAGAATGTCGCCGATCAGCGCCAGCAATTGTTGTGCGGCACTGGACGCCACCTCAATGGCGCTACGGTCGGTGACGCCCTCGTCCGCACGCTTCAAGGCCAGTTCGAGCATGCCGATCAGGGCGTACAACGGTGTGCGTAGCTCGTGACTCATGGTCGCCAGAAAAGTGGTTTTGGCGCCATTGGCATCCTCCGCCTCAGCCTTGGCGTCCTGCAATTGCCGCAACCATTGCTGGCGCTGGCGGATCTGCCGACGCTGCCAGGCGATCCAGCCCAAGGCGAGCAACAGCAAGGCTCCCGCCACGGCAAACGCTTGAACAATGCCTTGGCGATGACGCAACCAATAGCTGTCATCCACCACCACGTCATTGCTCCAGCGGGCCACCAGATCGTCCATCTCCTGGGGCGAGATGCTCAGCAATGCCTTGTTCAGAATCGAGTGCAGCTCCAGCGCATCACTTCCGGTCGCCAGAGCGATGCGTGCCGGTTCATCGCCCACGGTACTGCTGATGCGCAGACGCCCGCTGTAATACCGGGCAATCAGGTAGCGGGTCATGAACAACGAACTGAGCGCGGCATCGGCTTCCCCCTTCATGACCATTTCCAGGCCTTGGGCCGGGCTTTGCACATCCAGCATCCGCACCTGCGGTGCCCTGGCAAGAATGAATGCGCGCATGGGATGACTGTGATAAATCGCCAGGCGTTTGCCGGCCAGATCGTCCAGCGTTCTCGGGCTGCCGGGGGTGACTGCACTGACCAGCGTGTATGGATTGGTGACGTAAGGGCTGGTAAAACGCAGCCCGGCCACACCTTCAGTCGTGGGGATGAGCGCCGGCAATATGTCGATCTCGCCAGCCTTGAGTCGCTGGATCTGCTCGTCCAGGGATTGGCCCCGCTGCACGTCAAAGTTCAAACCGCTACGCTGGCTGATCAGCGTCAACAATTGCGCGGTCAACCCGCTGAATCGCCTTTCGGCGTCATAGAAAGTCAAAGGCGCAAAGTCCCCGACCACTCCGACCCTCACCGTCGGATGCTGATCCCGCCAGTGCTGTTCACTGGCGCTCAGACTCACCCGCTGCAGACCCAGTCGATTGGCGCGGCCGGCACTCCATCGTTGCTCGATGGCAGAGCGTTGCTCCATCGGGATCGCCGCCAGTGCCTGGTCGACGATGTTTTTCAGGCGCGTATTGTCCCGCACCAATGCGAAACCGAACGGGTTGGCGTCAAGGCCGGATGGCCCCATCAACTGAACGTTATTGTGGTAGTTGTTGTTGATCAGGTAATTGGCACTGATAAGGTCCCCGAGATACACATCAGCCTGCCTGTATGCCACGGCTCCGAGTGCATCGAGCGCCGATGGGTAACGTTGCAGATCAGCCTTGGGATAGAAGGCTTTGACGGTCTGCTCCGGCAGATAGTCGGCGACCATGGCAATGCGTTTACCCGCCAGATCCTCGGGCATGCGCTCGTCCAGTCTGGTGACCAGCATCGGCTGATCTTCGGCATAGGCGCTGGTTCGATTCAGTTCGGGATCGGCGGCCTCGAAGCTGTTGGAGGTTCCCAGCAGATCCAGGTCTTTGCGTTTGAGTGCCTCCATCGCCGACTCGCGTGTGCCGTAGCGCAGCACCTCGACGTTGACGTGCAGCAGTTGCGCAAGCAGCTCGACGTAATCGGCGGTAATGCCCTCCAGCTCATCGTGATTGCGCGTCAATTCGAAGGGCGGGTAGTCCGGCCCCGTTACTCCGACGCGCAACACCCGTTTGCTGACCAGCCAATTGCGGTCATCCATGCCCAGCTGGACGGCATAGCCATCCACCGTGGAGCGCCCCAGCAGGCGCAATGACTTAGGCTCGTCGGCTACCGCGACCAGGGCCTGCGATGCAAGACATAGGATCAACACCCACAGGAAGATGCGCACGGTCGGGTTCATTCAGATCAGATGATTGCGCTTGGCGAAATCGCGCAGGTGTACCGCAGCGTTCACGCCCAGTTTTTCGATCAAGCGGGTCTTGTAGGTGCTGACGGTTTTGTGACTCAGGTGCGTAAGCTCGGCGATGGCCTTGTTACTCATACCCTGGGCCAAATACCGCAGGATTGTCAGTTCGCGGTTGGAAAGTTTATCGATCATCTCTTTTTCGCTGCGTTGCCGGGGGTCCTGCGATCCCGCAGGCAACCGCGCGAAAAAGGTGTAACCGGCCATGACGGCGTGCACGGCTTTTTGCAATTGTTGCAAGGAGCGGGTCTTGGCGACATAAGCCATGGCCCGGGCGCGCATGCAACGCTCTTGAAAAAAAAGCGGATCCAGGGAAGTGAAAACCAGTACCAGACATAGCCAACCATTGGCCCTGATCCGGTCCAGCAGCTCCAGCCCATCGCCACCGGGCATAACCAGATCCAGTATCACCAGATCGACTGCATGCTCACGAAGTATCGATAAGGCCTCGCCAACACTGGACGCCTCAAAAATGAGTTTGAAGCCTTCCCGCTCGAGTACAAGTGTGACTGCGGCACGTACCACCGGATGATCGTCCACAATCAGCGCTTTCTTCATGGCAATTCCTTTGCAAAAACTCAACGATTGCCCGCCGGTAACCACCGGGATAGACGCAGCGGCTGCGCAATGACTTTTGCACGGAAAGCAGGAGAAATGTACCTATCAGAAATGATAGTACCGACGAACGGTAACCCTGAACTCAACCCATCCGTTGTCGACTCCGCTCCTGATCCAGTGGCGATGCAGCTTCACACGCAGGCGGATCGATGAGCTCCATCAGCCGTCGAATGGCGGCTAAATCCGGCAGCGCCGCGTGGTCTTCGTAGATCAAGGCGTGGTGAACCTGGCGGTTATCGCGCAAGAACCCGGACAGATCCAATGCCCCTGCCGCCAGAGAGGCATTGATGATCACCAGGTCGAACGGCTCGCATCCGTACTCGACCAGATTCAGCATGTCGGCAAGACTTTGCACCGGCGCCACTCGGTAATAACCGAGCTGGTTGAACAACCGCTCGGTTTTCATCCGGTAAAAATGCTGTTGGTCGGCGATCAGGATGCGCAAGGCTTTGTTGATCATCACGGGCCTCAGGTCGATGGCTGATGAGTGAGGCGGCAAGGCTACGGAAGACCCGAGAAGCGTTCTGTAGGACCTTTCCTAAAAATCGAGGGTTCTGTCCGACTTAAAGATCAAAAGATCGCGGCCTTCGTAGGAGCTGACGCAGCTTGCGACAGCTCCTACTTTTGGCAGCCTTACTGCCAGCCAAACCGCCGAATATAGAAGCCTTTCACCGCCTGGGTCAGTGCCATGTACGCCAGCAGAATCACCGGCAGGAACACGAAATACAGCGACGGCAGCGCCTGCAGTTTGAAGTAATGCGCCAGCGGCCCCATCGGCAGGAAAATCCCCACGGCCATGATGATGCCCGTCATCACCAGCAGCGGCATGGCGGCGCGGCTTTGCAGGAACGGCACCTTCGGCGTGCGGATCATGTGCACGATCAGCGTCTGGGTCAGCAGCCCGACCACGAACCAGCCGGACTGGAACAGGGTCTGGTGGTCCGGGGTGTTGGCATCGAACACGTACCACATCAAGGCAAAGGTGCTGATGTCGAAGATCGAACTGATCGGGCCGAAAAACAGCATGAAGCGTCCGACGTCCGCTGGCTGCCAGCGTTGGGGCTGTTTCAGCATGTCTTCATCGACGTTATCGAACGGGATGGCGATCTGCGAAATGTCGTAGAGCAGGTTCTGCACCAGCAGGTGCATCGGCAGCATGGGCAGGAACGGAATGAACGCACTGGCCACCAGCACCGAACACGTTGCCGAAGTTCGAGCTGGCGGTCATTTTGATGTACTTGAGCATGTTGGCGAAGGTCCGACGCCCTTCCAGCACGCCCTCCTCCAGCACCATCAGGCTTTTCTCCAGCAGGATGATGTCCGCCG
>Ga0182007_10000065_pt1 | contig 85433 bp, 78 predicted proteins | sample Sormic07211113_1_FD_123023 | JGI IMG/M metagenome (GOLD analysis project Ga0182007, IMG submission 123023) | Rhizosphere microbial communities from Sorghum bicolor, Mead, Nebraska, USA - 072115-113_1 MetaG | ecosystem: Host-associated > Plants > Roots > Rhizosphere | place: USA: Nebraska...
ACTTCTCACTAACCATCACAAAAAGATAGAAGCGGAAAGAAGGACTGCCGTAACCGATAGGAACAATACCTGCTTTACTAAAAAAGTAAAATTAATTTCAAGAGTACAAGGTCATCTGCTTTTTCAAACAATAAGTTTTTTTTTCTGAAGCGCAGAGCCCGTACAGCTATTAATGTTTGTTCCCGTTCTTCGCTATATCCCTACGCTGTGCTCCGGGGATGCCGCTGCGACCGGGGCTGGGTACTTCTAATCTGCAAGGAAACCGATACAAGCTGCCACTAAAGAAGGACCGTAGCAAACCCATAGCCCCCCCTTGCTTTCAAAAAAGCAAAAAATTAATCTCTGGATCGCAAGAACACGTACTAAATTAAATTTTGTCTACCTTTCTTTTTAAGCAGGCCTAGGGTAAGCAGGGTATTAAATGCAATGCAGAGGCCAATAATGAGCAAGATCAAAACGAAATTCCCAAGATGCTGAAGGAAGATGGTGGCAGCTATTGTAGCCAGATTAAACCCGGCAGTAGAAATTACGATCCAGTTGGATTTAAACCCTAACTGCTCTAAACGATGGTGGATGTGGTTACGATCGCCCTTAAACGGAGAACCTCCTTTTAAAATACGGATGGTAAAAACCCTTAATGAGTCGAAAATGGGCACGATCAGTATGGCTACCGCTATTGCTGGCGCAGAATAAAAAGCTGGCCTGCTTCCTCCGGTAAACTTATTAAGCTCTATAAACTTAATCGCTAATGCGGCAGAAATAAGCCCGATGATCAGTGCACCGGTATCGCCCATAAATATTTTGGCAGGAAACCAATTATACTTTAAAAAGCCTGCTATAGCACCCGCCAGGGCAAAGGCAATAAATGCATAGGGTACCTGCCCCATCGAAGAAAACAAAATACCGAAAACCAGGCTCGTTAAAATGCCGATTCCACCTGCCAATCCGTCAATGCCATCTATTAAATTGAATGCATTATTCAGGAAAATAATTAATGCAACCGAAAAAAGGCTTCCCCATAAAGGCGCCATATCTCCTATACCCAATACACCGTACAAACTTGTTAGACGGAAGGCACCAAAAAAAACCAGGATAAAGGCGACCACGATCTGCAGAATAAATTTTGTGCTGGTATTGGTGCCATAAACATCATCTTTTAAGCCAAGTGCCGCAAGGATGATGCACGATGCAATTAAAAAATTAGCTTCTTTAAAATTAATAATGGCCGAAAAAAGCAAGATACATACGGTAAAACTGCCTACAATAGCCAAACCACCTAAGCGTGAAATATTGCGTTTATGTTTTTTACGGTACAGGTCGTTCTTATCAAAAAGACGATACTTTAAAGAAGTATAGATTATACTTGGAATACTAATAATTACGACTGAAAAGGCCAAAATAAATATGGCCATGCAGAAATAATTTGGGTTGGTATTCAGGATATCTTTAAACAATGCGGGATGACTTGGTACACAAATATAAGTAATGTACCCTTAACAATTTGCGATCATAAATGTTTAACATGACATAAATCAAATGTGACGTAGATTTATATGGTGCAGCCTCGAAAAAGATTTAAAATTGGCTGAGTTTACTTAGCTTTTTCCTGATCACGACCAAGAGCGGGTGTGGTACACCGTTTCTTTTTAAAGCCTTATAATCATTAACAAAGGCAGAGACTCTGCTCATCACAGATTGGTTACTTACCCCTCCCATGCGCATATTTACCATTAAGACAGGCAGATAAACCGCTTCTATTTTATGGGTATAAAAATAACGTAATATTAATTCGTAATCGGCAGCGGTACCCAAATCTAGGGCATAATCTCCATTTTTTTCGAACAAAGATCTTTTCAAATACAGTGTAGGGTGTGCTGGCATCCAGCCTTTTGTAACATCTGCAAGTGTATTTTGCTTTGATTTCCAGGTCCTGATTACCTTATGCGATGTAGGATGAATATAATTGAGGTCGCCATAAAGTCCATCTATTTTCGGCTGATCGATAAAGGCTTTGGCTACTGATGCCAATACATCAGGGCGTGCAAATAAATCATCGGCATTTAAGATTCCGATCACCTCTCCTGTTGCCCTCTGGATCCCTTTATTAATGGCATCGTATAAACCATTATCTTTTTCTGAGATGAAATAATCAATATACGATTGGTTTTCTTCGATAATGTTCAGTGTTCGGTCTGTCGATTCCCCATCAATCACCAGGTATTCTACGTCAGGATAGGTTTGCGCCATTACAGAATTAAAACACGCTTGCAAGAATGTTTCTCCATTGTAAACGACTGTAATAAGGGATATCTTCATGTTTACCAAACAGCGATTCTTCGGCTTTTTTAAGCTTAACTGTGGTAAAGATAAGAATAGCTTTACATATGCCGAATAGTTTCCTATTCGAGCCGACAAGATGATCTATAGTTTATTTTTTCTTTTGATTACGAATATACCGAAGAGACCTGCGGCGGCACCAAGAGTCCAGGAGTAGTCATCAAGATTGCATTCGAGTACATAATCTGAATAGTAAGTACCTCGCGTTGCTCCGTATCCTAAGCCTAAAAATCCACCTTCGCAGGTTACGACATATAACAGTGGGGTAGCGCCCACAACCAATATTACGCTTCCACCATTTACGCATGCAAAACAAGCTTTAACTGTACTGCTTGTTCCGGAAAAGCAAGCGTCCGTGGTAACTGATGGAGGGACGTAGACTTGCAAATCAGTAGCCAATACTACGCCTACAGCAGGGGTTGCTCCAACTGTATAAAGTTGCGATCCAATCAAACAACCCTCTGCAGCAAATGCTATTTTGAAACAGGTAGATATGATGATTAATAATGTTACTAAAAACTTCATGCCCGGTTCTGTGAGAGTACATCACAAACCTACCCATCAAAGCACTAATATTCGTTGTTCCTTTTGTTCAAGAAGTTTTAAGATTTATACTCAACTACCCTATCTAGTTTGAACTAAGCAGTTTTCTGTCTAACTTTCCAAAAGCCGAAAAGGCCGAATGGTAAAAGCATAAATATAATGTTTTGATCTACCGGAAGATTGTTAGGGGACACATTGCAAGGATAGTTAGGATCGTTATTTGAATAATAAGCAGGATTGTTATAACTGTAATCCAGTTCGAACCCCTCTCCAGTTGTACTTGTAATGTCAGCACTGTATGATGATACTGCTACACATCGATTTGACGGAATATCTTTATAGTCATGAATTACTTCATTTACCGCTGGGTAGGAGATACCATTTTTAGTAAGGGCATCATATACGTTAATTGAGCCGCATCTATAACCAGCCCAACCCTGGCCTCTGGCAATATTCACAATATTAGCGTTACTATAAACCTGAACAATAATATCACTATGACCATAATAAGTAGCCTGCCCTAGATAATTGGTAGCTACATTATCACCAATATTACAGCCTTTTCCAGTGATTTGAGCAAATAATAAATTAAAAGAAGATCCTAAAACAAGGATAGCAATAGACAACAAAAATTTCATAAAAGCCAAAAATAAGTAGTTTTAAAACTACATTTTTCGCAAATATTGCAATAAAAAGGAGGATATACGCCTCACCTTTTTATTTGGTTTTTAAAAAAGACATTAAATAGATAATTACATCGAACGATTATTGAGTCTAATTTGATAAAAAACCTAACCTAATGATGCTTAGAGGGATATTTTAGAAAAATAGAGGTTATTACGGCCAGCAATCGATCTATTGACAATTATCATGAACAAAATGAATAAGACGAGTTCAATATTGGTTAAAAAAAGATTTAAGACAAGCTATAATTACTTGACGCATATAAAGTTTGTTTTCTGATTATAAAAAAGCCTAAGACGGCCAGTGCCAGTAGCATACAGGGTATATAATCATCTATGGGGCACTGATAAAAGTTTTGAGCTACCCCCCCCATACCATTGAGTAGAAGTCCCCCTTACAACACATTGTCTTGTTGTATTGGGTATTGGATCTCTATAACAGGAATAACTGACAGCTACATTAGCACCCAAACCGTCATAAACAGGAAGACCTTGAATATCAGCGTTCTCTGTTGTAGGCACCGAAACGCCTGTTAGCGTTGTGTAAACATTCGGGAATGCAGCAACTGCGCCATAAGGGAATACAATTATACATCCTGTTGGATTAGTCTGTGCAATAGCCGAAAAGGACAATAGAACAAAAATGAAAAGAAATAAATTCTTGGCTTTAAATAACATGAAAAGGGACAACGTAGGATAATTCCGTACTACAAATATAACAAAATAAAGCTAATAATACCATCAAATCAATTTAATCATACATAATTAACAATTTTATGTACTGATTAATAAGTAATGAAGGATTTTTTTGATAAAAAAAATAACTCAATTGAAGGTATTAAGTTGTGATCGGTGAGCCATCGACCATGGAGGAGATCTTACAAATGTTTCTGATTTGGAAAAGTGCACAGTCGCGTTGGTAGTAATTGATTTTCTAGAAGCACCTTAAAGCATAAAATTACAACCTTGCCAATAAGCCTAACAAAGCATTAAAAATTGATTAATGATCGTTTTTCAATTATAAAATTTTGCTGTTTAATCTTATATTTGCACCCATAGTCGTTTATTTCTTGAAAATGCATAAATTTATCGGTATAGCCGTTACAATAATTTGTATGGGTCTGTTGTGCAGTATAACCTGCTCTGCATCCATCCCTATCAGCTCAGTGCCTAATCCACCCGCCGGTTGCCTTGTTGGTGGCAGAATGTATACCAATTGGATTAGAAATGTATATGTTTACGATCCTAATAATTCATCCAATGTAACAGAGTACCGCTATATCTTCGGGTCTGACTCCTCTGTTCCTCAATCATGCATCACTGGTGGAAATGTTTTCTCCGGACCCAGCCCAAACGGCTCAGGGATGGTTCAAATTGGTTGCGATTTAGATAAAACGGATTATGCATCCACAGTCCATAACCCATCGTATGAAAATTTCACCATAGTTTGTCCACTAGATGATAATATTTGGTTATTATCATTTTCATCCTCGGTGCTCGTTTTTTTTCATTTTAAAAGAAAAATAAAAAAAACTGTTGACTGTTACCCTGAAAATTGAAACTGGATTTGATTAAATCAATAAATAAGTCAATAACATGTTTTGTTTGATAAAAACGTTTAAGAACTAAATCCGGTAAATCCTGATATCAACGATCTAAACACTCGCATATTGATGGATCAACATGTATTTCATCAACAAAATTTTAAAATTGATTTGTATCAAAAAAATCGTCTATTGTGTAGCGTAAACGCATAATTACGCTAAGAAATAGCAGTAGAACATCGCAAGTGGCAAAGCCACAGAAGGGTTCAAAGTAATTGAAATCGTATAACTTTGCTTAGTTCTTGTAGAACCACTTAAAGCATAGCCCCCTCTTAAGATCCTGATAGCATTCTACATGAGCCGTAGAAATAAACTATCTCTTTGTTTATGTATTAAACAAAGATGAAAAAGTTAATAAAATGAGTATTTTTTTATGGATAAACACATAACCAAAAATCCCACTTATAAGGGTCAGCACCCAAATAAAATCATCCAAAGGACAAAAATCAATTGCATAATTGACTTGCATTCCTCCTACGAAAAATCCGACATAACAAGTGGTAGTAGAAGTAGCTGAAACATTTGCATATTGGGTAGAATGAAGCGCGCCTAAAGGACAGTTATCCTGAATTGGAACAGACCAATACAAATTGGCATCAAATATATTATTAAAATATGGCGCTCTAGTATAAACGTATCCATTGTAAGAACAACCAGTATCAGCATCGACTTTTAACCAAAAAGACATAATCGACAACAGTAGAAAAGCAAACTTGGCCATAATATTAATTTTAAACAAAAATAACATTAAACCGTAGTAGTAATTCTACATAAAAACACATTTATGATGATTTTTATCAATATAAAAATAACGTACCAAAAACTAACTCCAGTTTTTATTGTTGGCCGATTTTAAACAAATGGCGTTAAAAACCGTTGTTAATTAGGTATTAACGAATAACATTTAATTATAATGGACAATGAAACTATACCTTATTCATCGCCTCCTTAAAAGGCAATAAGTAAATCTTACTTTTCAGTTTATTTTTTTTTCAGCATCTTTAACCATATTTTAAGCACCTTTAACTATATTATTTTGCGTGTAAGCCATTGCACAAACCTATTTCTTCATCCGAAATTATGATCCCAACAAAAGCAATATTAAAATCTGTCTGTATTTTATTCATTTGCTCAATTTTTTTAGGTTGTGCTTCCAGAAAAGAGCATAGCCTGTTTAACGCCCCGAGCGATGTGGTTACCGACACCATTAAACACGTATATGTGGTAACCGATCAGGGCATAAGTGATGCTTATTATAAAATAAAGGTGAATGATCAGTTGGCCATCCGAAACCTGCAAAATAAAGAATTTGGTGCTACGGCCTCTCCCAACAATAGTACAAGTGGTAATCAAACAGCAAGCGGATCCATCAATAATAACCTCTCGTACCTAGTAGATACCGATGGGAAAGTAAACCTTCCCGCTATCGGAAAAGTAGAGGTATTAGGCCTCAGCAGGCGGGATGCCGCTATTAAAATTCAGGATTTATATGCCAAACAACTACTGCGCGATCCAATTATAGAACTTAGTGTAGTAAATTTAAAGGTTACTCTATTGGGAGAATTCAGTAAACAAGGGAATTTTTTATTGGAGCGCGAAAACACTACCTTAATTGATATTATTGGTGAAGCCGGAGGAATTAACAAAACAGCAGACCCTAAGACCCTGAAAATTATCCGTGGCGATAGAAGCCACCCGGAAATTATTTATGTCAACCTGAATGATATCAACAGTTTAGCCAGTAAAAAACTGGTTCTTCAGAATAATGACATTATTGTACTGCAGCAAACCAAGAGCTCAGCATTGAGCGAAAAGCTAACAAGTGTTAATAATATCGTACAACCGTTCCTTGTAGTAGTCAATCTTGCTGTATTAATCTTTACCTTAACCCGCTAATGGATAATACACCAACAGAAAATAAGAAGTTAGCCAGCCAGACCATTAACTATTGGAAAATCGCATTGATTTTTCTAAGCAGGTGGTATTGGGTTGCCGGAACGGTATTGATCAGTTTTGTAATGGCCTGGTTATATGTACGCAGCATCACCCCTATTTATATTACTTCTGCTTCGCTAAAGTTAGATGGCGATCAGCAGCAACAAATGCCGCCACTTCCAGGCTCACCAATAAATTATCGCCCCTTTAATCAAAACCAGATTCAGACTGAGGGAATCATTATGCGTTCAGAAGACGTAATTTTAAACGCATTAAAGAATCTTGATTATAAAATTAGCTACTGTTTAGAAGGAAGGGTACGGGTGACTGAACTTTATCCGAAACAGCCTTTTCAAGTGGATATTTTGACCCAGGATTCAGTTAATTTCAGTAGAGCTACCTATTCTGCTAAGCCGGTTGATAGCAAAACCTTTGAATTATCAAGTAGCGACGACAATAACAAGACTTCAAAAAAATACCGTTACGGGCAAGCGATTAATGCTGGAAATATGGTGTTTACGGTTAAAACCGAAATTCCGTCTACCGGCAATTACAGTTTCAAATTCAACGGGATCAGAGATTTGTATGGCAGAGCTGCAGGTGGATTAAATGTATTCGAACAGGAGAAAAACACCAATATTATGGGCGTCACCCACACAGATAGCAATCCTGTTTTCTCTGCTAATGTGCTCAATGAGATCATTAAACAATATGTAAAAAATGATGCAACGCTTAAGAAAAGATCGGCCAAACAAACTATAGATTACCTGGATAGCCAGATCGCATTTTTAGATGCACAGGTGAATAAATCGGGCAACAAACTTTCTAGCTTTCAAAGTAGTAACAACCTCATCGATCCAAGTAGCGACCGGCAATTGGGAAATTCGAAACTGAGCAATCTGCAAAACCAGATTGCAGAATTACAACTACAAGAACTTGGTATCCAACAATTAGAAACTCAGGTAAAAAACAATAAAGATAGAATACAACTTAATCTTAACCTGGAAGGCACCAATAGTACCCTCTTAACTGGTTTAATTACACAGCTTAATGGGCTTATCATGAGTAGAGAAAATAAGTTACAGAATTTTAATGCCGATGCTCAGCCCATCCAGGATATTAACCGGCAGATTAATGAAGTAAAACAGGCCATTGTAACCAATATCCGTTTATTACATGAGCGTAACCAAAAAACAATCAGTTACATTAATGGACAGATTGGCCAGGCGAATCAGGCACTGGGCAGCATACCGGCTAAACAAAATGATTTTGCTAAATTGCAGAGTAATTTCGACATCAACCAACGCATGTTTTCGATGCTGTTTGAACGAAAACTCTCTGCACAGATCAGTTCAGCAGCCGTAATTTCTGGGGCTACAATTATCAGCGCAGCACAGCCTTCTTTTTTTCCGATTTCTCCCGTGCCTAAGAAAATTTATTCCTCTTATTTATTTATGGGTTTGTTTTCGGGGCTGGGCTTAATTTTATTGGTCAGAATATTAAATCCTTATCTCTACGATATCGAAACCATCGAGGGCCTGACCGCAACCCCGATTATTGGCGTAATTTTAAAATATCCCAAAAAAGTTCAGCCAGGCGAAAGTGTTTTGTCGATAGAACGACCAAAATCAATATTTGCTGAATCGGTTAGGTCGGTGAGAACGAATCTGAGCTTTATGGCGAGTGATCAGGACACTAAAGTAATTTGTATCACTTCTGAAATTTCGGGTGAAGGAAAATCGTTCGTAAGTTTAAATCTAGCTGGAACCCTCTCTATTATTGAGAAAAAAGTAATCATTATAGCTGCCGATTTGCGTAAATCAAAACTCCACTATGCTTTTGGCTCCGACAACCACATTGGTTTAAGTAGTTATTTATCAAAACAGGCCGATTTAGCTGATATTATCTTTACCGATGAACGCCACAATATCGACTATATCACCTCTGGCCCAGTGCCTCCAAATCCTTCAGAGCTTTTGCACAATAAAGCAATGGAAACACTCATCGAAAAACTTAAGGAAAAATACGAATATATCATCATTGATACTGCTCCGGTAGGCCTGGTATCGGATTCGATACCACTCATCAGGAAGGCCGATATCAATCTTTTTATTATTCGCTCGGGCGTTTCTAAATTCAGGGCAGCCACCATTCCTGATCGTTTATCAAAAGAATATGGGCTAAATAACATTGCCATTATATTAAATTCATTTGGTGATGAGAAGTTACATGCAAACATTTATACCACCAATTATGCACATAGTAATACCGGAACCTACTACTATTCTAATTACACAGGCTATGGAAAAAGCGGCTATTACGATGATGAGAGGAGCTGGTGGGAATTTTGGAAGAGAAAAGGTTAATTGGTTTAGGGGTTAGAGATTAGGATTTAGGGCTGTAAGGTTAATCGGTTAAAGTTTAAATTGGTTAACTAGCAAGATGCAAATGGAGATTAATTGTTGATATAGTATAACTAATGATAGATCAAAATTACAGGTGGTATCCGGTTTATACACGTTCGAGAGCAGAAAAAAAGGCGAATGAAGAATTGAACAGGAAAGGAATCCAAACTTATTTACCTCTTAAAAAGGCAGTTAAGCAATGGAGCGACCGTAAAAAAATCGTCGAAGAACCCTTGATTAAATCTTATCTATTTGCGTATATTTCGGCAAGAGAATACGCAGAAGTTTTGATGACCAATGGTGTTGCCAGATTTATTTATTTCTCCAACCAAGTCGCTTCTATTCCTGACCAACAAATCCATGACCTTAAGCTCTTGCTCGCTACAGATGCCGATCTGGAGCTCATTGATTATGACATTAAACCAGGCGAAAGCGTATTGATTAAAGCCGGACCTTTTAAAGGCATAATTGCCGAATTGGTATCGGTGCACAACAAACAGCGTATTATTTTACGTTTACAAAATATGGGTTATTCGATAAATATTAATACATCGATAGCTTTTGTAGAACCTCTTTAGGGACACGTGAGATTTGAGACCTGAGATGGGAGATTTGAAATAGGGCTCAGCAAGATATATAAAAAAATAATCAGTTCATTTTGAAAATAAGATGTGACTGAGGGGGCGAAGCTGTATCCGGTGGAGAATAAATAATCCAAATTTTATTCAATAAAAACAATGTGTCGCATAGCAGGCATTATCAATAGTAAGAATTCTTTCGAAAAAGTTAATCAACAGGTGAAAGCCATGTGCGATAGTATGCAGCATGGCGGGCCCGATGATCATGGTATTTATGCTGCTGAAAAAACACCACTATGTTTAGGTAACCGCAGGCTGGCTATTTTAGATTTGAGCTCAAATGGCCATCAACCGATGGTAAGCCATAAAGAAGATCTGGTGATAACTTATAATGGTGAAATTTATAATTATAAGCAGATTAGGGCTGAGCTAATTAATTTAGGCTATATTTTTAAAACACAAACAGATACAGAGGTAATCCTTTACGCCTACCAGCATTGGCGAGAAAAAGCTTTCGAAAAACTAGATGGCATTTTTGCATGCTGCATTTTTGATAAACGGGAACAATGTGTGTACCTCGTTCGAGATCAAAACGGAATAAAACCGCTTTATTATCATTTTGCCAACCAAACTTTAACCTTTGCATCAGAAGTAAAGGCATTCAAACACGCTGATATCTACCAGGAAAATGATAATTGGCGAATCTACTACCTTGCATTTGGCCATATCCCTGAACCTTATACTACACTTAAAAATGTATGTAGCCTGGGCAAAGGCTGCTTTCTTAAATACAACATCAGAAGCGCTGAGCATCATATTCAATCGTACCATGAGTTTGAAAGCACATCTTATATCAGTAACGAAAGCTACGCGATAGAAAGAATCCGCGAACAACTTGACCATTCTATCAAACAGCAAATGATTTCTGATGTTGATATCGCTATACTATTTAGTGGTGGTCTCGATTCGAGCATCATTACCATACTGGCCAATCAATATAATAACAAACAGTTATCCAGTATTTCTGCCAATTTTAATGAAATAGATTTTTCGGAGAAGAAACAGCGGAATAGCCTGCTTCAAAAAATAAATATTCAAAAAATTGAACAGCTTATTACCTATCGCGATTTCGTACAGAATTTCGAAAAGGTTTTAGCTGATATGGATCAACCTACAAATGATGGTATTAATACCTGGTTTGTGTGTAAAACAGCAAAAGAGCAAGGTATAAAAGTGGTGCTATCAGGTTTAGGTGCTGATGAGCTTTTTGGGGGGTACCCTTCCTTTGATCGGATCCATAAAATACAGAACCTAAATTGGCTGAGTAAAAGTGTTTTACGGAGCATGCGTTTCTCCAGCAACACCAAATTTAAACGGTTATATTACCTTAGCTTAAACTCGCCCATTGGCGAATACCTGTGCCTGCGGGGCGTTTACTCGCCTGATGTAATTGCAGAACTATTAGACATCGATATGAAAACGGTTATCGATTGTCTGGAAGATATCCCGCTTCACCCCGGGATAAAAAAAACCAGTAACGAAACAAGAGCGAGTTGGTTTGAATTTAACATGTATATGCAAAATCAGCTGTTAAAGGATACCGATTTTATGAGCATGAGCCATGGTGTTGAAGTAAGGGTTCCGTTTCTAGACCGTAATTTTGTCGACCTTGTTCTTTCTATCTCAACAGAAATAAAGTTTAGCTACGAACAGAAAAAAAAACTCCTGGTAGAAGCATACAAAGAAGATTTGCCCGTAGAAACCTGGAAAAGATCAAAAATGGGCTTTACCTTCCCGTTCCAAGAATGGATGAGAAAAAGCTGCGACATTGCCGATCCATCACGATATGCAAATAAACGGGCAAAATCGCTCATACAAAACTTTGGAGAAAACAAATTGCACTGGAGTTCGGCTTTAGCCTTATACAGAATATATCATGCCTGTTAAGATTCTATTTTTAACGCTTAAAACATTCAGTTTTACTGGCGGCATTGAAAAAGTTTGCCGAAGCTTATCCCGTGTATTATACGATTTAAGCGAGGAAGAGCTTGTTCAATCGACAGTATATTCCATGTATGATAAAAATACCGACCGCGATTCCAGGTACCTGAGCAAACAACAGTTTCAAGGTTTTAATGGAAACAAAGAGCGATTCGTGGTTCAATCTTTTTTAAGTGGGTTAAAAGCAGACATGATTTTGTTAAGTCATATCCATTTGATCAATATTGTCTATTTCATCAAGAAAATACATCCCCACAAAAGAATCTATTTATTGGCACATGGTATAGAAATCTGGAAAAAGCTCTCCGACTCCAAACTCAAAATGTTAAACCAGTTGGATAAGATTATTTGCGTAAGTCATTTTACTGCGGATAAAATTATGGAAATGCATTATATTCCTGCAGATCGCATTGAAGTATTAAACAATTGTCTTGATCCCTTTTATTATCTGCCTACCCAGTTCGAAAAACCACAGCGTTTATTGGATCGCTACCATTTAAATCGTGAAAACTTAGTGCTATTTTCGTTGTCCCGCTTATCTTCTTCAGAGAAGTACAAAGGATACGACCACACCATAGAGCTATTGCCACAACTCCTGGAGAAATACCCAAACCTGGTTTACCTATTGGGTGGAAAATGGGATGCTGTGGAAAAAAAACGATTAGAAGATTTAATTGTAACGAACCAGCTTCAAGATCATATTAGAATGGTCGGTTTTATTGATGAAGCTGAACTTACCGAACATTTCTTGTTGTCTGATCTTTTTATTCTACCAAGTAAAAAAGAAGGTTTCGGCATTGTATTCATCGAAGCCCTGGCCAGTGGCCTCAGGGTTATTGCCGGCAATAAAGATGGTAGTGTAGATGCACTTCAAAACGGGGAGCTTGGTGTATTGGTTGATCCTGACGATCAGCAAGGTATTCTAAACAGCATATCTATACTGCTAAAGCATAGCCAAACTGAAAATGAGAAAATGAGGCTTCAGGAGAAATGTATACAAGCATTTGGTTATACACACTATCTTCAATCGGTCAAAAACTTGATTGTAAATGGCTCAGTTAATCATACAGACTCTAATAAGGATCAACAAAACATGCAGATAAACAAACTTAATAGCTATGGTTAAGGAAGAAGAGCAATGGACCATTGAGGCAAAATCTTCCTTATTCGACTTAAAACTGCATGAGGTTTGGGCGTATAGAGATTTATTGGTTTTACTGGTAAGAAGAGATTTTGTTTCATTTTACAAACAGACCATTTTAGGACCGCTCTGGTTTTTTATTCAACCCCTGTTTACCACCATCATCTTTACCTTTATTTTTGGCAATCTAGCAGGTATTTCAACCGATGGCTTACCGAAACCCCTATTTTATATGGCTGGCATTACCGCATGGAATTATTTTGCAGATTGTTTAACCAAAACATCATCTGTTTTTAGAGATAATGCTGGCGTTTTTGGCAAAGTGTATTTCCCCAGGCTAATCATGCCCTTAAGCATTGTTGTGAGTAACCTCGTACGTTTTGGGGTACAGATGATGTTATTTCTCATCTTAATGACCTATTACTATTTCTCCGGTGCCAATTTTAACATCAGCTGGGCAATATTTCTATTTCCAGTAATTGTAATACTAATGGCTTTATTGGGTTTGGGTGTGGGCATGATTATTTCCGCCATGACAACGAAATATAGAGATCTGGCTTTTCTCATCAGCTTTGGTGTACAGTTGCTGATGTATGCCACCACGGTAATTTATCCCTTATCCGAAGCAATTAAAAAATATCCTGGATATGCATGGATTATTAAATACAATCCAATGACTCCAATTATCGAAACTTTTCGATATGGTTTTTTAGGCCAAGGAAGTTTTAGCTGGTTTAGTTTGGGCTACGCTACAATTGTTACCATAGTTTTACTATTGGTTGGTACTGTGGTTTTTAATAAGGTAGAACGGAATTTTGTTGATACGGTTTAGAATTTCCAAGTATGAGCATTCCAAAATCTAAACATAGAATTGAAATCTTAGATGGCTTTAGAACTATTGCGATTCTTTCGGTAATATTATTCCATTTTCTTTCAAGATATGCCAACATGGGTTATTACCCTTATGGCATCAAATATGATTTTTTTAGCTACGGATCTTTAGGTGTGCATTTCTTCTTTATAATCAGTGGATTTGTCATTTCCTTTACATTAGAAAACACTTCAACATTTGTCGATTTTTGGAAAAGAAGATTCATCAGGTTATATCCATCAATGATTATTGCTTCGGTACTGATTTTTCTTTTTATGAGTTTATTTGACAAGAAAAGATTGTTTGAAAATGCGCATGAACTAAAAAACTTTATTCCGAGTATTAGCTTCCTTCCTCCGGCAATTTTCAAAAATCTAGCCTCCTCAGAATGGACAAAAAACCTTAACTATCTAAATTTGTCTTTTTGGTCATTATGGCCCGAAATACAATTTTACTTCGTCAGCAGTATTTTATATTTTTTCAGTAAAGAGAAATTTATCCGTAATCTCAGCATTACTGCTATTGTAATTATGTTCATGTATTTGCTTTCCACTCAACTGGGTTTTCTTAACCATAAATATACTGTATTCGTCAAAATTTTCACCTTTGCCTTTAGCGTTGGCCGTTACATATCTTATTTCATACTTGGTGCTCTATTTTTCGAATTATTCAAAAGGAAGCAATCGAATGAAGTATCTTCACCAAGGATAAACATAGCTTTTTTTTGTTTCATCGTTATCCATTTCTCTATTACAACCAACCATAACATCGCAACAATTCTTGTCAACATTGGTATGCTCATTTTATTTGGATTGTTTATTTACTATCCGAAATATATTCGTTTTCTTGAAAATAAATATGTCATAGAAATTGGTCTTTCCTCGTATTTCCTGTATTTAATACATGAGCCAATTGGAGTAATGCTAATCAATGGCTATGCAAAATACTTCCAGCCTTTCGAATTTCTATTTATTATTTTGTTAATCACCGCTCTTTGTATAGTATCCGTTCTTTATTATAAAAAAATAGAGAAAAAACTAACAAAACTACTTTATTTATACTTCTTTTAATCGGTTGGTTTAATGAAAAACATAGCAATCAAAGTAGAAAACCTAAGCAAAGTTTATCAGTTAGGTCAAATAGGCACTGGAACGATCAGCCGCGATTTAGAACGTTGGTATGCCCGTATTCGTGGGAAGGAAGACCCTTTTCTGCGCATTGGCGAAAGCAATAATCAGAATACCAAAAGTGAAAGCGATGTAGTATGGAGCTTAAAAGATATTAATTTCGAAATTGAGCAAGGCGATGCAGTGGGTATTATTGGAAGAAATGGCGCAGGGAAAAGTACGCTACTTAAAATATTAAGTAAAGTAACTGCCCCTACCACAGGGAAAATATCTGGCAAGGGCCGAATTGCAAGTTTATTGGAAGTAGGCACTGGTTTCCACCCAGAGTTGAGCGGTCGTGAAAACATCTTTTTAAATGGTGCTATTTTGGGCATGCGTAAAAAGGAAATTCAACGTAAGCTAGAAGAGATTGTAGATTTTGCAGGTATAGAACGTTATTTAGATACGCCTGTTAAAAGATATAGCTCTGGTATGTATATAAGGTTAGCTTTTGCCGTTGCCGCAAACTTAGAAAGTGAGATTTTGATTGTAGATGAAGTACTTGCCGTCGGCGATGCCGAATTTCAAAAAAAATGTTTGGGTAAAATGGGAGAAGTAAGTAAGGGCGAAGGCAGAACGGTGTTGTTTGTGAGCCACAATATGCATGCAATTGTTGAACTTTGTACCAAAGGCATAGTGTTAGAACACGGCAAAATGGCCATGGATGGCGATGTAAACAAAGCTATCAATTATTATCAGAACAAGCAGGCCCAATACCTCACGGCACACTGGGAAAGTAGTGAACTATTAGCCAAGCCTGGGTTTACCTTTATCAAAATAGTACTCGAAGGAAGCCAGCCTGCCCACAAACTATCCATCCGATTCAGTGTGAACGAAATTGCAAAAACTGCTCCTGCATTTGTTGGATTCGGAGTAAGAAACAGCCTAGGCATCATTATTATGGAAGCCTATCCCATGCTGAAACAATTTGTTACTTTTGATAACATCTCAAAAGTCTACCATTGCGAAATGGAGCTTAATTATTTGATACCGGATCAATATGTTTTTTATGCATGGATGGGCGCCAGTGAATCTGAACCTTATGATTGGATTGACAACCAGATGGGTTTTGAGATATTCGATTCGCCAATGCCGGAAAGAACATTCCCTTATTCGCCTAGGCTAGGTTCTATCATTGCCCCCTCTCTATTAAAACCAAATGTCGACAATAGAAGAATTAGTTAAAAGAGCTTTACGGAAAATCAAACGGACACTTTTTAAGCCAAAGAAATTCGTTTGGTTCAAATCATATCCAAGCTGGCTAAGGGCTAAAGATGATGCCTTGGGCTATGATGCCCAACATATATTAGACAAATGCAAAACCGCGCTGCTCAAAATAAGGGATGGCCATGCCGCTTATGAACGCGATTCGGTATTATTTGATGAGATACAATATAGCTGGGGGCTGTTGGCAGGTCTGCAAAAAGCTGCCATAGACCATAACGACGAACTTTGCGTAATTGATTTTGGAGGTTCATTAGGTAGCTCTTATTTTCAGAACAAGGGCTTTTTGGGCAATCTAAAAACATTAAAATGGTGTATTGTAGAACAACCACATTTTGTAAAATGCGGGCAGGAAAATTTCGAGAATGATCAACTAAAATTCTATTATACAATAGAAGATTGTTTAAAGGAAAATACCCCTCATGTACTTTTGTTGAGTAGTGTAATCCAATACCTAGAACATCCTTACAATTGGATAGAAAAATTTATAGCTTATAATATACCTTATATCATTATAGACAGAACCTCCTTTATCGAGGCAAATGAAGATGTTGCTTGTCTTCAGTCGGTACCGGCATACATCTACCAAGCAAGTTATCCTTGCTGGTTCTTTGAACCGGAACACTTGATTGCACAGTTTACCAAAGAATATCAGGTCATGGGCAAGTTCGACAGTGGCTACACCGCACCTATGAACCTAGATGGAATAAAGATTTATTGGGAAGGACTAATTCTAAAAAAATGAAATACCTCAATTTAGGCTGTGGCCATTACTTTTCTAATGATAGACAGTGGACTAACATCGATTTTGTAAGTACCGGCGAAGGTGTCATTGCCCATAATCTATTGCAAGGTATTCCCGCCAATGACAATTCTTTTGATGCAGTGTACCATTCTCATGTATTAGAACATTTTACAAAGGCCGACGGCTTTAACTTTATAAAAGAATGTCATCGGGTATTAAAACCTGGAGGTATTATTAGAATCGCCATCCCAGACCTAGAGCGAATTGCAAAGCTCTACCTCAGTTTTTTGGAGCAGGGCATGGCCAATGAAGCTGACGAGCAACTACGTGCAAATTACAATTGGATGCTGATAGAGATGTACGACCAAACTGTGAGAAACCAAAATGGCGGGGAAATGGCCAATTACCTTTTTCAGAAGCAAATTATTAATGAACAGTTTGTTTTTGAGCGGATTGGAGAAGAAGGCAAGGCAATTAGGAATTACTTTGTCAATCAGCCTACAGAAGCTTCTCCAAAAAGGAAAAGCAGAACGCTCCTACAGTTATGCAAAGCCGTAGCAAGAAGACTAAACCCATTAAAAAAAACAAACGAACAACATAGGATTGAAAATATAGGAAAATTTAGGCTACAAGGAGAAATCCATCAATGGATGTATGACAGGTATTCGCTAAGTCATCTTTTAAGAAGCATCGGCTTTAAAGATTTCAAGATAACCACTGCTTTTTCAAGTAGCATAAGCGATTGGAACAAATTTCATTTGGACGACAAGAACGGCGAAACTAGAAAACCAGACTCGCTATTTGTAGAGGCGGTCAAAAGCTAATGCTACATTTTGCCACACTTTTTGATTTCAATTACCTTAGTAGAGGCTTATGTTTGCTTGATTCGCTTAACAAAACGGTTTCGGGCAATTTTAAGCTATATGTATTGGCATTAGATAACGACACTGTTACATATTTTAAAGGATCGGACCACAGCAATGTTCAAATTATAACGTTAAACGATGTAGAAAGTCATTTCGTCGATTTGGCCGAGGCAAAATCTAATAGAAGCAAGATAGAATATTATTTTACCTTAAGCCCAATTCTGCCCCTCTATATTCTCGAAAATTATGATTGCGATAGGATTACTTCTCTAGATGCTGACATCTACTTTTATGCAGATCCAACAATCATTTTCAACTATTATCAACCAGAAGCAATATTGATTACCCCTCACGATTTTTCTGCTAACCTTAAGCACCTCGAGGAGTATGGATTGTACAACGTGAGCTTTCAGTCTTTTCCCCGCACAGCAAACGCGCTTCATGTACTAAATGATTGGAAAACAAAGTGCATTATATGGTGTAATGATGTGTTAGATCCCAATACTGGCTATTTTGCAGATCAAAAATACCTTGATTTCTGGAAAGACAATTTTGACCACATCCAAGACATAACACTTAAAACGTGCGGAAGAGCTCCTTGGAATATAAAAGATACCAGATTTAGTTTTAAAAAAGGCAAAGTGTTGGTAGATGGCTATCCTTTGATCTATTATCATTTTCATCACCTGCGTATCTATGGCAATATCATCGAACATGGTATCGCTTTATATGGGCTTTCTGAAATTTCAACTGAGATAAAGACCATTTACAAAATATACCTACGAAACCTGATTGGCCATAACAAGGTTCTTTATTCGGTAAACGACAAAAGCATAGGCAGATATAACAACTCGAAAGAGACAAAAACATGGCCTAACCATCTTTGGGAAATTGAGTTGGGAGCTGTGGCGATAGCTGGTTCAGCCCATTTCTTCAACATTAAACTGATTAAAAGGGGCTATTACTACATCAAAAGAAAACTAAATGCCTGATCTTATCAATCTTAAGACCTTCACCGATAAGAGAGGAAATTTAACGGTTATTGAAAAAATTATTCCATTTAATATCAAGAGGATATTTTATATTTATGGCGTCGACAAATCGGTAAGGGGCGGACACAGGCACCATCAGACCATTCAGGCTGCTATATGTATTCAGGGTAACTGTAGGATCTATAGCAACAATAAGCTCAAACAAGAATATTTTGTACTAGACGAACCATATAAATGCCTGATAATTAAACCAGAAGATTGGCATACCATGGATCAGTTTAGCGAAGATGCGATTTTAATGGTACTTGCTTCTGCTTATTTTGATCCTGAAGATTACATCTACGAACCTTACCAATGATAGAATACGAAAACCTGAGGCTTGTAAACAAGCCCTACGAAAAGGCTTATCGAGATGCATTAGATACATTTTTAGAAAGCGGTTGGTACATATTAGGTCAACAGGTAAAACAATTTGAAGAGGATTTTGCCCAATACTGCGGTTCGAAGCACTGCATTGGACTGGCTTCAGGCCTTGATGCGCTTTATCTTTCGTTGCTGGCCCTTGGCTTGCCGAAGGGATCAGAAGTATTGGTGCCTTCAAATACTTACATTGCAACCATACTTAGCATTATCAATGCGGGATTAAAGCCTGTTTTGGTCGAACCAAAAATCGACACCTATAATATCGACCCTAATTTGATTGCAAAAGCGATAAATGGCAAAACCAAAGCCATTATGGTGGTACATTTATATGGTAAGCCTTGCGAAATGGAGGCCATTTCTGAGATTGCAGCAACCTACAAATTGCCTATTATCGAAGACTGCGCACAGGCACATGGCGCACATGTTAAAGGCAAAAAAGTTGGCACTTGGGGAGTTTTAGGCGCTTATAGCTTCTATCCGACTAAAAATCTAGGCGCGCTAGGTGATGCAGGTGCCATTATTACAGACAGCGACGAGATGGCAAACAAGCTAAGGGCATTAAGAAACTATGGCTCGCACCAAAAATACCGTAACGATTACCTTGGCAGTAATAGCCGCCTCGACGAATTGCAGGCTATTTTTTTGAGCATTAAGCTCAAAAAACTAGATACAGACAATGCACATAAAAAGAATTTGGCCAATGTTTATTTTGAACATTTAAAAAACCTAGGCCTTATTTTGCCTGCGCTGCAAGATGGTATTACAGACGTTCATCATATTTTTAACGTCCGTACCGATGAGCGAGATAGGCTCAAATCCTATTTGCTCGAAAAAGGCATCAAAACAGAAATACACTACCCCGTTGCGCCACATCACCAGGCTGCCTACCGTCCGTTTTTTGAGAGCCTGGCCTTTCCAATATCAGAACTGATCCATCAAACAACCTTGAGCCTTCCCATTTCAAATGCACTTACTGTCGAGGATATCAAATCAATCTGTAAAGTAGTCAATGACTTTAAATAGAAATACTAACCAAAACTAGAAAAGGATGCCTAAATGGAGTCGAGAACAATTATACCGTTAAAACAAATAAGCCTTTGTATATTATGGCTTGGTCGCAAGATTTATGGTGCATCTAAAAGAATTGCTTACAAAATTCACCAACCTAAAGCAACATTAAAAGACTTGGGGTGGGAAAATTTCGTAAAACTGGGAGGAGAGGAACTAAGGTATAATTACGATCTAAATGCAGATTCTGTAGTATTCGATTTAGGGGGCTATGATGGCCAGTTTGCTTCAGATTTCTATAGCAGATATCTTTGCCACATTTATGTTTTTGAAGTTTATGAATTATATGCCAAGGCTATATCAAATCGATTTAGAAAAAATCCTAAAATAAATGCATACCCTTTTGGGCTTGCAGAAAAAGACATGGAGATCGAAATGAGTATCGACACGGTAGCCTCATCTGCTTTTAAAAAATCCAAACAGATGGTTAGGGCACAGCTCAGAGAAGCTAATACTTTTTTTGATACAGAAAAAATATCAAAAATAGACTTAATGAAAATTAATATAGAAGGAGGGGAATATGATCTTTTAGAGCATTTAATCAACTCGGGCAAAATTCATATTATAGAAAACCTGCAAATTCAGTTTCATGACTTCATTCCCAATGCAATTGAAAAGATGTTGAACATTAGAAAACAACTCTCTAAAACGCATAAACCAACTTATTTATGCGATTTTATATGGGAGAACTGGGCGACAATTAGATGATTAGAGTAACTTTTCAAGGAAGACTGGATAATCAACTGTTTCAATACGTCTTTGCCGTTGCAACAAGCAAAGACATGTAGATACCTTTTATATGGATCAATCTCAGCAGCATGGGATTATTTATTGATTACTCTGAGCCTTCCCATTTCAAATGCACTTACTGTTGACGATATAAAAAACATATGCATCGTTCTAAATAATTTCTAATGTTAAAGAACCTGTTTAAAAAATCACTACAAAAACTGGGTTACAAGCTCAGCAAGATCGTTCCAGCCCATGCCGGTTCTCCTAATAGACCCCCTCATGCGAGCTTTAGCCAAGTATTGGAAGACTTGGTGGCACGAGGCTTTCAGAGCGCCACCATTCTCGACGTGGGCGCCAACCGTGCAGACTGGAGCAGAATTGCCAAAGTAGTTTTCAAGCATTCTATTTTTTATCTGATAGAGCCGCAAATCGAGATGGAAGCTGACCTGAAAAATTTCTGCAAAGCAAACCCCGGTTCCAAATATTTTTTGTGTGGAGCTGGAAGTGTCGATCAATTGTTAACCCTTACCATTTGGGATGATAAAGCTGGCAGCTCATTTGTGCCTAAAGAACAAGATTTTTTTAGTTATGCCAACGAAAAAAGGGTAGTTCCAATCAGAACCATCAACTCCATCATCAGCGAAAATACAATCGAAGTTCCCAATCTTGTTAAATTAGACATCCAGGGCTTTGAAATAGAGGCGCTCAAAGGCGCATCTGACCTGTTTGGAAAAACAGAAGTATTTATTTTGGAAGTTGCCCTCTTTAAATTCGAAGGCATGCCTGTTTTTTCGGAAGTAGTGGCATTTATGGAATCAAAGGGGTATGTACTTTATGACTTCGCAGGTTTTTCGAGAAGACCATATGATGGCGCTCTGGGTCAATGCGATATGCTTTTTGCCAAAAAGGATGGACTTCTGACCCAATATCAACAATGGCGGTAAATGGTTAGCACAGTCATAAATGGCCGTTTAGGCAATCAGCTTTTTCAATATGCTTTTGCCTATCATTTATCTAAAAGGTTTTCGACCAACTTCTACCTCGACCAAAGATTACAGACATGTATCTTGCCAAAATATTTTGAAGTTACCACTGGCACTTTCGATTTTTTAGATAAACACCTGTTTTCAATAAGTGGCTATAAGAATTTTTTTAGCCATTACTTAAAAACACATTTCTACAAATTGACGGCAAGTTTCTTTTTTAGAAAGCAAAACCAATACTCTTTTTCCTTCGATGCAAGCATCGAGGAGGTAAACCAACAATTAAGAGATGGTGTTTTATTGGAGGGCTATTTTCAGTCGGCGCTTTTCTTCGAGGACCATGAGGAAGAAATCAGGCAAAAATTGACGCTCAAAGAAGACATTAAAGTCGACTATCAGAAAAAAATAGAGCAACTGGCTCCCAATGGAGAAAAAATAGTAGCAGTACACATCAGAAGAACGGATTACCAGAACCTTGGCATTTTAAATGCAGGTAATGACGATCTAACCCTCCCCCCTACCTACTACCATCAGCTTATAGCCGAAATAGAGAAAGCCTATCAAAATCCTTATTTTATATTTGTTGGTGATGACTTGACCTTTATCGAAAAGGAATTTGGCCATGTTCAAAACAAGCATATTTCTAGGGCTGACGAAATAACCGACCTGCAGCACCTCATACATGCTGATATTTGCGTGCTGAGCAACAGTACATTCAGTTGGTGGGGGGCATACTTAAACAATAAGCCTGATAAAATTGTTTATTGTCCTCGGTATTTTTTGGGCTTTCATATACAGCAAACCTTGCCCCCCGATATTTATCCAAACGGATGGATTCAGATGAATTAAAAAATGACCCATAGCCAATTAAAGCTAAGATATATACCCGAACTTGATGGATTAAGGGCCATTTCTATAGCTTTGGTAATACAAAGCCATTGGCTTCACATAGGTATACCCCTAAATTTAGGCAATTTAGGGGTTATGATTTTTTTGTGATTAGCGTTAGTTACCTTCTGAGAGCTTTCATTTTATGAGCTGCTGCAACTTTATCCTATTATTTAGTTGAGAGACCTGTTATGAGTTTAAAGAAATTTATAAAATGAGGATAGACATTTCTGTCATTATATGCTGCTACAACAGCGAGGAGAAGATAGAACAAACGCTTAGCCATTTGGCGCAGCAGCACCTATCGCCTAATACTGCGGCAGAGATTGTCCTTGTCAATAACAAGTCAACAGACCAGACCGTAGTAAAAGCCAAGACTACCTGGGAAAAACTCAACGCACCCTTTAGCCTTATTATAATAGATGAGCAAACTCCAGGCCTCAACCATGCCAGAAAAGCGGGAGTTGAAAACTCCATGGGCCATTTTATTGTTTTTTGCGACGACGACAATTGGCTTGACAAAAATTATCTGGAAACGGTTATCGAGTATTTTAACAGCGACCCATCTATAGCTATTATTGGAGGTACCGGCCAAGCCGTATTCGAGCATCAAAAGCCTTGGTGGTTTGATTATTTTTGCCATGGTTATGCCGTAGGAAAGCCACTACCCAAAGAAGGCTATTTGAACAGCGTATATGGTGCAGGAATGGGTATCAGAAAAGATATACTGACAAGCAAAGCCTTTAATGCCTTGCCCCTGCTATTGAGCGATAGAAAGGGAACAGGATTGTCATCGGGAGGTGATTCTGAAATATGCCTGCGTATAAGATTACTAGGCTATAAGGTATTGTATAGTGAAAAACTAGGTTTTAAGCACTCTTTAACCAACAATAGACTAACCTGGGCCTACCTCAAGAAACTGCATCTGGGTTTTGCACACGCCTCTATCTTTTTGGGGCTTTATGAGCATGCTTTGAACAACAATAAGCCTTTGCACAGGTTTTATTGGCTTAAGAAAAGTGTTTTTTATTTTGGACGTTCAATAAAATACACCCTATTGCATTTGGACTTGGTATTGGGCAAAAACGAAGGACGCATGGAAATTGTAAACCTGAACACCTGGTGGCTTTTGGCGGGTAAATATTTAAAATACAATTTTCAGCTTAATAAAAAATATACCCTGATTTCAAAAATAAAGCAACAGGTATAAATGAACAAATATCCCAAAATATCAATCGTTACACCCAGCTATAACCAAGGCGAATTTATAGAGGAAACGATTTTGTCTGTTTTGAATCAAGGTTATCCAAATCTGGAATATATAGTGATAGACGGTGGCAGTAAAGACAATACTTTGGCCATACTCGAAAATTACAAGGATCGCTTGGCTTATTGGGTTTCTGAGAAAGATAGCGGACAGGGAAATGCAATAAACAAGGGTTTTAGAAAAGCTACGGGAGATATTTATGGCTGGATAAACAGCGACGACTATTATTTACCCAATACTTTCGAAATCCTTGCAAAAGCCTACGTTCCCAATAAATATCGGTTTTATTATGGCGATTCGCTCGACCTTAGTGAAAACAACATGCTTTCATATACCGATGCCAATTATGTAACCGACGACTTTTTAAGGTTTGGCGGATTGATTGCTTCACATGCAGCCTTTTGGGACAGTCGCATCCATCAAGAAGTATGGGAGGATATGAAATGTAATGTTGACGGCGAACTTTGGATCAGGATGCTGAAAGGCATAAAAAAGAAATACATTCGCAAGCCATTAGGTGTATACAGACACCACAACGAGGCAAAATCGAGCGATGAAAAATGGAAGGCCGCATGGCAGAAAGATGGTATACGCATCGAACAGCGATATGGGCCACCGCCAAAGGCACGAAGCTACCTGAGAATAAAATACTTGGCCTATGATAAAATATTCTCGCTGATCAGAAAAATATGGAAAAGGCCCCAACCATGGCGCTAAACACAGTATCAATTCTTATCCCCTGCTATAATTCGGCTAGGCACCTGCCGAAGCTTTTTGAAGGCATTTGTGCACAAACCGTTTCTTTTAACGAAATCATCTGTTATGATGATGGAAGTACCGATGATACTATCGCTGTAGCCAAAGCACTTGGAGCCAAAGTAATAGCAGGCGATCAAAACAGGGGGGCATCCTACGCCAGAAACAGGTTAATTGAAGCTGCAAGCACAGCTTGGATTCATTTTCATGACTCCGACGACCTCATATCGGCACATTTTGTGGAAGAAATACAAGAATCGATTAACTGCCTAGAGCTTCCCGGCCAAACCTGTATCCTTTCTAACATGCAGGTGATTGACCTTGATGGAAAAAATGCGGAATCGTTGGTTCAGTATAAACAATCAGAAATAAAGACAGATCCTATATCCTATTTCTTAAAGCACAACGGCTTTGCAATTATCGGGTGCTACCCCACCAAGCTGCTACAACAAATCGGTGGTTTTAGGCAAGATATCCGTGGAAACGAAGACCCTGATCTGCATGTAAGACTGGCATTGGCAGGGGCAAAATTTGCTTGTACCGACAAGACGCTAGTAACCAACCTTACAAGAAGTGATTCTTTTTCAGCCATCAATTGGGCAGCATGTCTGGCCGATAGGCTTACCTGCTTTGAAAATTACATTGAGGTTTTAGATAAAAGATACCATTACCTTATTGGAGAGCAGGCGGTTATTTTATCCAATTACTTTTATAGGGAAAAAATGCCCGCTTTGAGTAACCGTGCCCTCCAATTGGTTTATCAATCTAAAATAAAACAAGTATATGGCTCTACATTTGCAAAATATATCACCAAATTGTTTGGACTTCGCTTTTATATGTGGCTATCCAGAAAAAGAATAGAGTTCAGTGTTTCATGAAAAAACCACTCGTATCGGTTATTATTCCAGCTTACAATGCTGCTCCACACATTGTGCAAACCATTAATTCGGTGCTTGAACAGACTTATAAGCAATTAGAAATTATTGTGGTTGATGACGGCTCTACAGACGATACATTGGTCAAGCTGCAACAACTAGACAGTGAAAAGATAAAGGTATTGCCGCAAGCCAACCGCGGAGCCAGCAGTGCCAAACAACTTGGGCTGGAAAATGCCTGCGGCGATTTTATACAGTACTTAGATGCCGACGATTTATTAAGCACAAATAAGATCGAAGTTCAGGTAGAAGAGTTGCTCAAACAGCCCCATCAGGTTGCAATATGTAGCACAGTACATTTCGACAATGGCCAAGACCATTTAATGCAGCAGCCTTCTGCCTATGAAGATGCTTTTTTATACAGTACTGCTGATGTTGCCGCATTTCTGATCAATTTATGGGGGGGCAATGGAAAGGGTGGATCGATGATCCAGCCAAATGCATTTTTAATTCCAATATCTGTGGCCAAAGCAGCCGGGCCTTGGGATACCAAGCTCTCCCCATGCCCAGATGAAGATGGCGAATATTTTTGCAGGGTACTGCTTTCGAGCAAAGGCATCAGGTATACCGATGGCGTGCTCAACTATTACCGGAAATTTCCGAACAAAAAAAGCCTGAGCTCTTTAAAGAGCCACCAATCATTGGTAAACTCCTATCAATCGGTGGTAAGCAAAAAAAACTGGCTCTTTAAGCATAACGATGGAGAAAAAGCAAAATTGGCCATTGCGCGGCAACTTATCTCTGTTGCAATAGATGCTTATCCGAGCTACTTTTCGCTCTATAAAAAAATTCATAATGAGGTTAAATCCTTGGGCAAATACAGCTATGCACCAATTAGTGGTGGGCCGGTTACACGCAAGCTCTCTACAACAGTGGGCTGGAAATTTGCAAGGCTTTTTCAGTACTATTTAGACAAAACAAGAATACCCTAGTGGATCCAAAAGTAGAAAGTAAAAGTGTTTCACATTTTTATGCCATCGACATATTAAGAGGCTTAGCAGCGTTAAGCGTATGTATCTTCCACTTTACAGGGAGTACTGATTTGGCAAATACTGTAGCCAGCTGGGGGAAATATGGTCACTTGGGTGTAGAAATCTTCTTTGTAATTAGTGGCTTTATCATTCCGTACAGCATGCAGAAAAGCAACTACAAACTATCAAGTTTTTTCAGGTTTATAGTCAAAAGAATGGCAAGGATCAATCCCCCATATATTGTCATTATATTGGCAACATTGCTATATATCTATTGCACCAGAAGAGCTTTTATGCCAACCTTGGATTCTATCTTGCCGCATTTCATCTATATGCAGACATTTTTAGGCTACGAATCTCTTTCTCCGGTATTTTGGACATTGGTTATAGAATTTCAGTTTTATATTTTTATTGGTCTTTTTTTCTATTTAATTTCAAACCAATCCATCATTTTATTCGCAGCCTTTATAGAACTTTTGTTGCTCGCCTTTTTATGCTATCATGGAGGAAACTTGTTGGGCTACCTAAGCTTTTTCATTCTTGGCATATTGTTATTCCGATCTAAATTCTTCAAAATACATCCAACGCTGTATTGGGCACTTGTAAGCCAATGCATATTGTTAACAACCTATAAAATTGGGTTAGCGCAAAGCATAGCTGGACTTTTTGCTTTTATTGTTATTGCTTATGTTAAAGTAAACATCAGGTTTATAGGAATACGGCTTTTAATTGCCTCCGGAACGATTAGCTATTCTCTTTACCTTATCCACTGGGAATTTGGCAGGGCTCTTGTAGCGCTTTCAAAACATATACCGATTGTTCAAAACCACGAATTATTGAGGATACTATTTGCATTGTGCGGAACTATACTTGGGTCGATTATTTTTTACAGACTTTTAGAAAAACCATCCATTAAACTTTCTACACTGGTCAAAACCTAATTATTAAATGATAGCCATAGTTTCTTCCTGCATCAAGCCCCTCCAAAATGGAGTGCAATTAAAAAGCTATCTTTCAGTAGCCGATAGGGAAGTGCAGACCCTATTTACGTTAGAAAAACTGGAAGCTTATCATTTCAGCAAGATTATTTTAGTTGACAATTCAGTAGATTTTGATTTTTCGAACATCAAAAAAAAGTTCGAGAACGTAGAAATAGTACACATCAAACAATATCAGTTTGAAAACAAAGGCTTAAACGAACTGCTAATGCTACTTGCTATTGTTGATGAACTACCCAACAATGAGCCTATTTTTAAAATAAGCGGACGTTATTACCCCAACGAGGCGTTTAAGGCAACCATAGGTACATCATTTGATTTCAGGGTAAGAGGGTATGATTTTGGAACCAAAAGGGGCAATATCTCTACCCGAGCCTACTTTGTAAAAAACAAACAGCTTTACAAGGATTTTCTGCTGAAGACTTTTAACGAAGTTTTTCTTTATCCTGGCAGAGTAGTAGGTTTAAGAAGCCTCATCAAGGCAATGATTGCTTCGGTACGCAAACCACTCTTTTTTCCAAACTTTAATACCTCTATAGAATTTTCTGCAGCCCGGGTGCTAATAAATGACAATTATACACTTGATGTAACCGATTCCATTGGAATACAGGGGGAAATAGCCGGCTTTGAAGGTTCAAAAGAAATTATCGAATGAAAATTTTCCTTTCGTTTCTTCAATCGCCACATCAATACCCCATAGCCGCTTATAGCTTTTGGGAATACTACCTTAAAAATGGCATCGAAGAAGCTGGCTATGAGTGGATAGAATGCAAAGAGGTCGACTGGGCGAAAGGTCTGGTTCCCCAAAGCCAAGAAGAACTAAACAACTGGAAAACAAATACCTGGGAAAAGACCGTGAATTACCTTAAGCAGCATCCTGCCGATATTTTTCTGAGCTACCTTTACCCACATCAGGTAGAGGAAAACGCAATAGCCGAAATCAAGAAAATGGGTATTCGCTGCATTAATTTCTTTTGCGACAATGTACGCAATTTTAAAAAAGTCCCTGTCCAATTTAGTATATTCGATCTTAACTGGGTACCCGAATTTAAGGCTCAGAAAATGTATAAAGAGGCCGGTTATCCTTTTATCAATGTCCCTATGCCCATGTGGGTAGAGCAAAAATACAGGGGCGTGCCTGCTAACGAACAGGACCGTCTATCTTTTATCGGTTCAAAAGACATTCTACGTCAATTGTTTTTTGAAGAACTGCTTCAAAAGCATCCCCATTTTAGCATCGATATATATGGGAGTGCTTGGATAGGCACCGAACAGTTGGATCAAAGGCCACCGCTTTCTATAAGGCAAAAAGCCTATAATCAGATTCGTTTTTTAGCTATACATGGAATTTCGCCTTATCTGAATAAACTTAAATACGGTCGCTATAACCTTCCGTCCTCTGGAAACCTTAAAAACAGCTTAAAGGGCAAGCTCAATTTTGAAGATTATATCGGCATATCAAGAGAAAGTAAGGTAACTATTGGCATTAACCGATACCCCAGCTTTAATTTCCCATTGCACTCGCCCGATACCTATTCTAGGCTACGCGACATTGAGGCGCCAATGTTGGGTGCGTGCTACCTAACCGAATATACAGAGGGCCTAGAAAACCTTTACGATTTAGAGAACGAGATATTGGCTTATAAAGATGTTGACGATTTTGTAGAAAAATGCCAACAACTTAACCAAGACAGTCAATTAAGGTTAAAAATGAGAGCTTGCGGCCAAAAAAGAGCCTTAGCCGAGCACAGTATCGCCAATACCTTAACAAAGATTAATAGTTAACATGGAAGCTAACAAAACATACATCCCTACGCTTAATTTTTTGAGGGCATTTGCTAGCCTGAGTGTTTGCATTGTTCACCTACATTATATGGTAGGTTTAGAAAAGTATCCCATTGGTAAACTGTTGGTACAGGGGCAAGGTGGCGTAGCAGTTTTTTTTGTCATATCTGGCTTCGTTATTCCCTATTCGCTTTGGAATTATAACTATACCCTAAAAAACTTCTTTCAGTACCTATGGCGAAGGGCAGTAAGAATAGACCCTCCATACCTCGTTATTATACTCGTTTCTATTTTGCTTTTAGGACAGTTTGAACCAATAAGGTTCGTTTTTCACCTTTTATATATTATTCCATTTTCTGGCTATGATTGGTATCAAAGTATTTTTTGGACGCTGGGCATCGAGTTTCAGTTTTATATCCTTATTGGTCTTTGCTTTCCCTTGCTTAAAACAGGGAACATTTACCTGGTTATAGCCATTATTTTATTGCTTTCTGGTACAGGATATTTTATAACGAGGAGCCACGACTTTATTTTTCACAGCATCCATTATTTTGGTTATGGAATATTGGTCTTGTTGATTAAAAAGGAGCGCATTCTGTTAAAGATCGGACATCTTTTGTTATTAGCCTTGACCGTTTTTCTTTGTTTGAAGATATCAATTATAACAGGCTTGATAGGCTATGTGGCGGCATTAGCTATCATTCACTTGAGTTTTGAAAATGCGTTGAGTAATTTTCTTGGCAGGATTTCTTATTCGCTCTATTTAACCCATACATTAACTGGCGGGCTATTACTTGCCCTATTCAAGCCCCTGTTTCCTAATATTTACAGCCTGTTTTTGGCCTTGTTGCTTTGTTGTATAACGGTTGCCTTTGTGTATTATCTATGTATCGAAAAAACCGCCTTGCGGTGGTCTAAATCTATAAAACTTAATCTTGTTGAAAAATAACAGACTCATTATCTATTTTAAGAAAGAACCCGTAGGGGATTCATATTTTCCTGGAGATCGCCTAGTGCTTCCTCTCATCAAAAAGCTATTGAAAAGAACAAGAACCAGTAGCCTAGAATCTGTTTTCATCAACTTATGCAAAGGTCTGGATGCGCTCCATATTCCATACCTAAAAAATCTACCGTTCAACAAGATCAGGCCAACGGATAGGATTGTAGTGCTTGGAATGGGTAAAAATTCATTGAAAGGATACAACAACTCCAATAAATTAGTTGCCGGCATCGGACTAATGACGCACCCAGCCAATTGGCCAAGCTTGTTCAAAGATTTTAAGGTAGCTATTTATCTGCAGCATTCTACATGGACCAAAAACATCTATAACAAATGGTTTGGGCCAAACACATGTACAACCTGGCCCGTTGGTATAGACACCGATTTTTGGACATCAAAAAAGCAAAAGCCTAAAAAATATATCTTGGTTTACGTGAAATTTTTGTGGAACAGGGAACAGAATCAAGAAACGTTATTTAAACCGATTATCGATTTTTTAGTAACAAAAGAATTGGCTTATCAAGTCATTACTTATGGTTCCTACACCGTAAAAGAATATAAAGAACTATTGGAACAAAGTTCGGCCATGATATTTCTTTGCGAGCATGAAAGCCAAGGATTAGCCTATCAGGAGGCTATGTCAATGAATGTACCAATCTATGCTTGGGATCAAGGACTTTGGCTAGATGAAAACCGCTTCGAATGGAGCGAAACAGCGCCTGTTCCTGCCAGCTCAGTGCCGTATTTTGACCAAACCTGTGGGAAAAAGTTCAAAGATCTGAAAGCATTTTATATAGGCTTCGATGGGTTTTACGATGCCATACATCAAGGCAAATTTACTCCGAGGGCGTATGTTTTAGCAAGCCTGACTCTTAAAAAGAGTGCACAAAGGATGCTCGAAATTCTTGATAATGTTTACAATACAGACGAAGAAGAACTAAAATGAGAATAGTTATTACCGCCGATCCGTTTATACCCGTACCACCGCTTAACTATGGCGGGATAGAAAGAATAATCTATTTTCTCACTGAAGAACTGCTCAAAAACGGACACGAAGTAATGCTGATCGCGCACAAAAATTCAAAGGTAAGCGCCAAACTGTTGCCTTATCCTACCAGCAAAACTGCCTATTTAAAGGATCTAAAGCATATTTACAATTTAAATCAACTTAAAAGCTGGAAACCTGACATTATTCATAGCTTTAGCAGGTTGGCTTATTTGTTGCCTTATCTACCCACAACTACTGCAAAGCTAATGTCTTATCAGCGCGAACCTACCATTGGGCAGATCAAAAAAGCTGTAAAATTTTCAAAAAAAAACACCTTGGCATTTAGTGGTTGCAGCGATTACATCAGCCAGCAAATAACGCCATACGCTCCCGCCTACACTGTGTATAATGGTGTAGACCTTAATAGTTACAATTTTAAGGACAACGTTGAGGAAAATGCCCCTCTTGTTTTTTTAGGCAGAATAGAACCTATAAAAGGCACACATACCGCCATTCAAATTGCTATTAAAACTCAACGCAAACTTGTTATCGCTGGAAATATCCCAGCCGAATACCATGACTATTTCGACCAGCAGGTAAAACCTCATCTGAATGAAAACATAAGCTATATTGGGGAAGTAAACGACCAACAAAAAAATGAGCTTCTAGGCAAGGCGGCTGCACTGCTGATGCCCATTGAATGGAACGAGCCCTTTGGCATAGTAATGATAGAAGCAATGGCCTGTGGCACTCCAGTAATTGGTGTGCCTAAAGGTTCTCTGCCTGAGGTAATCAATCCGGGTAAAAATGGTTATCTCGCCAACAATTTTGAAGAGCTGTGTAGTTATGTATTTAAATTACCTGAACTTTCGAGGGCTACTATAAGACAGATTACAGAAGAACGCTTTTCAAGTCAAAAAATCGTAGCCGATTATACCGCACTGTACACCAAGCTTATTAATGACTGACAAAGTTAAATCGAACATACAGAAGATCGTTTTGGTTACATCCGGCCAACCCTCGCTTAATCCGCGATTGGTTAAAGAAGCCGATAGCCTTGTCGAAGCAGGTTATTCGGTACAGGTAATCTACCAATACCGCAACCACTGGGCCACAGCATTTGATGAGAAATTATTGCCAACAAAAAAATGGACAGCCCATCTGGTTGGTGGTTCGCCTCTTATCCGAAAAACAACCTATTTAAAATCACGCATCAATTATAAAATAGCACAATACTTCTTCAAATTATTTGGCCCCGATAATGGCATCGCCGAAAAAGCCATTGGCAGATGCACCTCATTGCTTACCCAAAAGGCCAGCACACTCAAAGCCGATCTGTATATCGGGCACAACCTAGCTGCGCTTCCTGCGGTATTACAGGCTGCAAAAAGAAATAATGCCAAATCCGGGTTTGATGCAGAGGACTTTCACAGAAACGAACAGTTCGATGATCCGAATCATCCAGAAGTGAGACTCAAAACCTATATTGAAAACAAATATATCCCTCAATTAGACTATATTTCAACTGCAAGTCCAATGATTACTGCAGCTTACGCGAACCTCTACCCTAACGCAAAACCTCAAACCCTATTGAACGTTTTCTCCAAACCAAGCCTCAAAGAAAAGCAGGTAAGTGAGCAAGTTCCTTTGAAAATGTTTTGGTTTTCTCAAACCATTGGTATGGGAAGAGGCTTGGAAGTGGTTATTAAAGCGATGGGCTTATTAAAAGAATTCGTAATAGAACTCCATTTATTAGGCAATTATACCCCCGAAATAGTGGCTCGATTATTCCAACTTGCTAGTGAAAACAATGTAAAAGAAGAGGTCATTTTTTTCTACCCTCCAATTCCTCAAGATGAGATTTTTAATTTCGCTTCCAATTTCGATATCGGCCTTGCCACAGAAACTGGATATCCCAAAAACCGCGATATATGCCTTACCAATAAGATTTTCACTTATATCCAGTCAGGATTGGCAGTATTGGCTTCCGATACACTTGCACAGGAAGATTTTTTAAGAAATTATCCAAACCTGGGACTTGTATTTAAGAAAGACGATGAAAAAGAACTGGCTAATCGCATAGCATCGTACATCAACAATAAAAGCCTATTGCATAACCATAAAAAAGAAGCACTAAATCTGGGAGCCTCTCAACTAAATTGGGAAACCGAACATTATATATTCTTGCAACTCATAGCACAAATTAACTAACAGAATGATTGGATTTATTGTGCCCTTCAGGCCCATACAGAACTCTAAAGATTGGGAGAACGATTCGGCGCTTTTGGCCAAAACGCTAAAAAGCATTTGCAATCAGACTTCCCCTGATTTTAAGGTTTATGTAGTTTATCACGATTTGCCTACAAAGCAGTTTAGTCATCCTAGCCTAAAGTATATTGCATTTCCATATCCTTTTTGCACCATCGATATGCTAACTGATAAATCGGCCCAGCAAACACAGGATGTTACCATGTCTGTAAATGCGTTTGATCAAGGTAAAAAAGTGCTTTATGGCGCAACCATTGCAATTCACGAGGGTTGCGATTATATTATGTCTGTTGATTCTGACGACCTCATCAGTAATAAAATAGTCGAATTTGTAAATAAAAATAATGATCATAAAGATGGATGGTTTGTTTCTAAAGGGTATATCTATATGGCAAAAGAAAACCTATTGGTTAGAAAACCATCTGAAATGAATACCATTAACGGGTCAACAAATATCATTGCTGCTAAAGATGTCCCCAAAGTAGATTTCAAAACCAACAGGGTCGATGCTTTCAGCTTTTTTGCAGCACACGGTTATTTATATCACAGGCTCAAAGAAATAGGCATTCATTTACAACCCCTGCCATTTTATGCTATCATTTACGTGGCACACGTTAGCAATTGGTCTAGGGTTACAGAGTCTTACAAGGTCTTTTCGTTAAGAAATTTTTTAATAAAGACCCTGAGGTATCAGCCCAAATTTGCCCATATACGAAAAGAGTTTGGTCTTTAATAAAGTTCACCTATTGAAACGTATTCTGATCATCTCTCCCCATTTCCCCCCTGCCAACACGGCAGATATGCAACGCATAAGGATGAGCCTGCCTTATTTTGCAAGTTTAGGTTGGGAAGCCGAAGTCGTAACTGTACACGAAAAATATTATGATATAGTTAAAGACAAATTTTTATTAGAATCGATCCCTAGCAACATCAAAATCCACAAGGTGAAGGCCTTAACCAAAAAATGGACTAGTAAATTTGGTTTGGGAAGCTTGGCACTGCGTTCTTTATGGTTCTTCCGAAAGAAAGGTAATCAACTACTTAAAAACGGGAGTTTCGACTTGGTTTACTTTTCTACAACCGAATTTCCAGTTTGTATATTAGGCGCATACTGGAAGCGGAAATACAATGTCCCTTATGTGATCGATATTCAAGATCCTTGGCATACTGATTACTACAAAAACAAGCCAAAAGCAGAAAGGCCAAAAAAATATTGGTTTTCTTATCGCTTGCATAAATATCTCGAACCCATAGCCATGAAACATGTAGATGGTATCATCAGTGTATCTGATGATTATGTCAGAACCTTGCAAGAACGCTATACACAACTCAGGACAAAACCAACCAGCGTTATTACATTTGGAGCATTTGATATTGACTTTGCCATCGCTAAAGCACATAGCAAAGACCTCGTTTTAGCTTTTCAACCAACAGGAAAAATAAACTTGGTTTACATTGGCCGTGGTGGTTATGATATGAAGCCAGCTTTAAGTATATTATTTGGAGCTTTTAAGCAAGGCATGGCATTGCAACCAGAATTGTTTTGCAAGGTTCACATGCATTTTATAGGTACAAGCTATGCTCCAAAAGGTCAAGGAATCTCAACAATAAGCCCGGTTGCTTCCGAGTTTGACATCTCTGCTCATGTTACAGAATATTCTGATAGGATAGGTTTTTATGAAAGCCTTAAAAACATGCAATATGCTAACGGTCTGATTATTATCGGATCAAATGAGGCCGCATACACTGCATCTAAGCTATACCCTTATGTTTTGGCAAAAAAGCAATTATTTGCTGTAATGCACGCAGAAAGTAGTGGGGTCAAAGTAATAGGCGATTGCAATGCCGGTTATCTCGTGCCGATTGGTGAGCCTATTGAAAAGGCAACTCAAGCGTTAACTGACTATTTGAATTCCATTTGTATGCAGACCTCACCTGCTACAGATTGGAAATCATTTGAAAAATATACCGCATCTAACATGGCAAAAAAACAGGTATTACTATTCAATACGGTAATAAAGTAATAATGGACTCATTTTTTAAATTTATACTCAGAAGGCCCTTTTTCAAAGGGCAGGATAGGATTTTCAATTATTTATTTACTCGTGGCAAACTCGGCAAACAAGCAATTGTTGTTAACCCCATTGAAGGCCGTTTTAAAATACAATGCAATCCATTAACATTAATTGGCGCTAAAATAATTTATACAGGTAATTATGAACCTGCTCTCAAAAAAATCTTCAGGTCTGTTATTAAAAAAGGCGATCGCGTACTTGACATTGGAGCAAACATCGGTTTTCATACTTTGTATTTTGCTGAATTGGTTGGTCCAACAGGAAAGGTAATCGCATTCGAGCCCGTTCCTTTTAATTATAAAGCCTTACAAAACAATATTAGAATCAACGAAATTAAGAATATTATTACTAAGCACATTGCATTGGGAATCAAAAACGAAACAGTTATGATCAGGGCCGACGAAGATAGCAACAATCCTGGGGCTTATAACCTATTTGACAAGCAAGGAGCCGTAGCCATTGAGTGCTGTATCGGTGATGAGGTTATTCCAGATAATGAAAAAGTAGATTTTATTAAAATAGATGTTGAGGGTTTCGAGGCTTTCGTAATTGAAGGCCTCGCTAAAACCATATCAAAACACCGGCCTGCGATCATATTTGAATATGACCGTCATTACCACAAAAAAACGAATCTACCCGAAGATCATATCTTTTTGATGTTAAGCGAATTAGGATATAGCCTACAATATATTTCTAATAAAGGACTCCAAAACATATACAGTTTTCGGGAAATAAAATCTGCCAATATTTTAGCCAGACCCTATGCATAAAAAACTGGCTATTATCAGTACTCACCCTATTCAGTATTATGCACCTGTATTTCAGATGTTGGCAGAGGAAATCGATCTTAAGGTGTTCTATACTTTGGGTCAACAGACAACAGCTAAATACGACAAAGGTTTTGAAAGGCAGATAGAATGGGATTTGCCCTTGTTAAATGGCTATGATTATACTTTTATTGAAAATACAGCCAAAGACCCTGGTTCGCATCACTTTTGGGGAATTGTAAATCCCAATCTTATCGAAAACATCAAAAAATTCAATCCAGATAGTATATTGGTTTACGGCTGGGCTTATCATGGCCATCTCAAAGCGCTTAGATATTTCAAGGGTAAGGTATCGATCTATTTTCGTGGTGATTCTACCTTACTAAATAAAACAACAGGATTAAAAAATGTATTAAAGAGCCTATTTTTAAAATGGGTTTATAAAAATATTAATGTGGCATTCTACGTCGGTACAGCTAACAAAGCGTATTTTAAAGCCTACGAATTAAAAGAGGGACAACTTCGTTTTGCGCCACATGCAATAGACAACAATCGCTTTGGCGAAGACAGAACAAAGGAGGCTAACGAACTGAGAAATCAATATGGAATTGGTGATGAAGAAATACTGATTCTATTTGCAGGAAAGTTTGAGCCTGTTAAAAATCCTTTCATTTTATCAGATGCTTTTATTAATCTTGACTTGAAAAATACACATTTACTTTTTGTTGGAAATGGGGTTTTGGAGGAGAGTTTGAAATTGAAAGCTGAGAGTTTAGCGAAGAAAACAATCAATAAAGGATCCTTCGACTACGCTCAGGATGACAAACTAGAGGGAACTCAGGATGACAATGAAAGTAGTTCGGAATTGGGCGTTCGGAGTTTGGAGAAAAAGATCGATGAAAAGCATTTCGACTACGCTCAGGATAACAGTATAAAAAAGAGAATTCATTTTATGGATTTTCAGAATCAAACAGCAATGCCCATTGTTTATCAGGCTTGTGATTTATTTTGCTTACCATCTACCAGTGAAACTTGGGGTTTAGCGGTTAATGAGGCTATGGTTGCAGGTAAAGCGGTTTTGGTTTCCACAAAAGTTGGCTGTGCCGTAGATCTTGTTAAGCCAGGAATTAATGGGGGAGTATTTAGATCAAATGACTTAAATGATCTCATGCAAAAATTAGGAGAACTAACAGGCAGTAAAGAAAAATTAATAAAAATGGGCATCAAATCCCAACAGATCATTCAAAACTGGTCATTTGAAAAGCAGGTAAAAGCAATTGTAGATACTATTTATAATAACGATGCAAAATAATACCCCTACAAGACTTATTTTAACACTATACTTTCCTGTTTTGGTTTCCTATTTATTAATCAATAGCCCCATCATATCTTATTTTGTGGCCTGGTTTGGCTCACTCTTTATCTTTTACACCACTATACTATCTCCAGCTGCTATTATTAATCAGGATTTGCCCATCCATAAGCAAATTATGCGGCCCATATTTCTTACGCAGCTCATTTTTGCTGGATTTATGTGTACAACCTCCATATTTTATTTTATGGATCATTTGGGTTACCGGTATTTAACTGAAGTTAATTATGGGGCACAGTTTAAGGAAAGTGAACAAACCGCATTGATTGCCAGTTGCCAACGCATGAGTTTATTGGCTCATGCTGCACTGGTTACAGGCATGCTATTAGTGCAAAAGAATACCATAAAAATTAAAAGTGTAAAAGCTTTTGATGGTGATGATTTTTTGATCTGGCTTGGCATTATTGTTTTTGGTATTGGTTCATTGGCTCAACGTTTCTCGGGACTTAGCCAGATTGCACTACCTCTTACTTTGGTTGGAATCGCCTGCGCAACAGTATTATTTGTTAAGGGCTTTAATACCAAAAACATCAAATACCTGATAATAGGTGCCACAATTTTCATTCTTAACTTCATTCACGCTTCACTATCTGGTTTTAAGGAGCCCATTATTACTAATGTTATCATACTAGCCTGTGTATTTTTTCCTTATTATAAAAAACTTATACTTTATTCGGCTATCCCTGTGGCTTACGTATTACTTTATTTTTTACCAACCTATAACAATACTGTTCGGCAAAGCTGGAGCGGTGAGGTAAGTGCAGAAGAAGCACAAAACCAGGCGTTTGAGAATTTAGATTCAAAAAATGAAGAACAGATTGAAGATACGAACTGGGGCTTCCTTACCAGAAGGCTGAGTGAAATAGAAATGTTTACGCAGTTTGTAGATTTTGTGCCCGATCATCACCCCTATTACGACTGGGAGATTGTAGAAAATTCCTTCGAAGGGTTGATACCCAGAGTTTTTTGGTCAGGGAAACCCAATATGGAAACCGTTTCGATGCAACGCGTTTATGATGCGGGTGTGGCGCATAAAATGTCGACAGTTTCTGCTAAAACCCGCCCTGTAGTCGATGCTTATTTAAGCTTCGGTATTCCCGGAGTTTTCTTTTTCATGTTATTGTATGGGATGTTGGTTCAACATTTTTCTGATTTAGCTGAAAGTTTATTTGGCAGTTACGAGTTAGGCTGTGTGATTATGTTCAATAGTATTTTCCAAGGGCTTTGGCGAGGAAATAACTTCGAATTTATGTTCAATAATATTTTTTGGGGTTATGTAATTATGTGGTTCCTATTTTATCTGCTCAGAACCATAAAAGTACTCAAGCCTGTATTTTATTAACTAGTTGTTTTTTTTAGCCGTTTAGTATTTAGCAAGTTAGTTGTTTTAAAGAATTTATATTGAAAATTATTCACGTTACTGCTTCTTACAAACCTGCCTACCTGTATGGAGGGCCTATACAGAGTGTAGGAAAATTATGCGAAGCCTTAATTGGGTTAGCGGTGAGGAGCGAAGGCTTAGGGATTGATGATGTGAGAGTCTTAACTACTACAGCAAACGGAGAATCTGAATTAGATGTAAGCGTGGGTAAACGTATTCTGGTTGATGGTGTAAAAGTTACTTATTTTAAACGCTGGACAAAAGATCACAGCCATTTTTCGCCAGAGTTGTTGTTGAATTTACGGAAAGAGATCCTTCATTGCATTCAGGATGACAAGACAAGTGCTAAGGATGACAAACTGGTTATCCATATCCACGCCTGGTGGAATTTAGTTTCGGTATTAAGCTGTTTAGTGGCCAAGTGGTATAAAATTCCTGTGGTTTTGTCTCCTAGGGGAATGCTCACCTCCTATACATTTGGCAACCGGAATTCTTTTTCAAAAAGGATCATCCATAAATTAATGGGTGAAACTTTGTTAAAATATTGCCATATCCATGCCACCAGCGAACAGGAAAAAAGAGATATATTGAAAATCGTAAGGCCGAAAAGTATCCGGGTAATTGCCAATCTGGTTATTTTAGGCGCTGGAGCAGTAGCTAGTGAGTATTGCGCATCAGTCGAAGATGAGAAATCACCGGTTTTAAAGATGATATTTCTTTCCCGAATTGAAGAGAAGAAAGGACTTGAATTGTTTTTTGAAGCTTTAACACTTGTTCATATTCCCTGGCAGTTAAGCATTGGCGGTACAGGAAAAGAAGAATATATACAAAGTTTGAGAGACAAGGCTGAAATGCTAAAACTTACCGAGCGAATTACCTGGCTTGGACAGGTGAGTAATGAGGATAAGTTTAACTTAATGGCCATGCATGATTTAACTGTGCTCACCTCCTACAACGAAAATTTCGCTAATGTAGTGGTTGAAAGTTTAAGTGTGGGCACTCCTGTATTGATCAGTAAATTTGTTGGTCTTGCCGATTATGTAGCTGATAAGAACCTGGGATGGATTACTGGACTAGATATCGAAGAGATCAAAACCTTAATAATTCAGGCTTATCAGGGTATTGAAAAAAGGAAAGAAATCAGAACGGTTGCTCCCATGTTGATCAATACTGATTTTAACGATGATACTTTGGTTAAACAATATGTTGAATTTTACAAAGAAATTCTAGCTAGCCCAACAGCACTTTAATCCTTAAATGAACGGAAATTTTAGCTTTATCATTTTAACCTTTAATGAGCAGATCCATCTGCCCAGATTGTTGGAATCTATCAAAGCGTTAAATGCCCGGATATTCATTTTGGATAGCGGAAGTACCGACGAAACCTTGAAAATTGCCGATCGCTATGGTGCTGAAGTAAAACAAAACTCTTTTATAAATCACCCGAAACAATGGGATTTCGCTTTAAAAAACTTTAAAGTAGAAACACCCTGGACAATCGGCCTCGATGCAGATCAAACCGTTACGCCCGAGCTGTTTGAAATGCTGGTCAACTTTAAAGAGGAAGACCACCTCGATATTAATGGTATTTACTTTAACCGCAAAAACTTCTTCCAAGGGAGCTGGATCAGGTTTGGTACCTTCTACCCTTTTTACCTTTTAAAAATGTTCAGGACAGGGATCGGGTTTTCTGATCTTAATGAGAACATGGATCACCGTTTTATTGTACCGGGCAAGACCAAAATCTGGAAAAAAGGCTGGATTCTGGAAGAAAACCTAAAAGAAAACGATATTGCCTTTTGGAAAGCCAAACATGAACGCTACAGTGATCTGGTTGCACAGGAAGAGATAGAAAGAATGCAAAAGCTTAGATTACAAAGCCTGAAGCCTGATTTATTGGGTAACCCCGATGAAAAGCGGGCATGGTTAAAGCAATTATGGTGGAAACTTCCACTTGGATTCCGTCCCTATCTTTACTTTGGCTATCGGATGTTTTTTAAACTCGGTATATTTGAAGGTCCCACGGGAATTAAATTCCATTATCTTCAAGGCTTCTGGTTTAGAAAACTGGTAGATAAAAAAATTAAAGTAATTCAAAAAAACAGAAGTTAAATTTATAGATGCCGATAATATATGAGCCCAGAAGAAGCAAAAAAGGAAGCGAATAAAAAGGCCATCAAATTTGTGGTTGCCCTGTTTATATTATACATCCTGTTTAGCCAGGGTAATTTATTTATGAATAGCGTGATGACGCCTGGTTCCAGATTCTATAATGCCTATATTGCCGATCACTTTGATTATATTCAAGGTTTAAAAACGGCATTAATTGTACCTGCCGTATGGATTATTAAGGCTTTTGGCTTTTATGCGATTCATAATGAAATGGACGTCATGGTAGTAGCCGGGCCTTATCTTCGCGTAAATTATTCCTGCCTCGGCCTTGGCGTAATGAGTTTTTTGGCCGCCTTTGTATTGGCATTCCCTGCGCCATGGAAATCGACTTTTAAAATGCTGGTCATTGGTTTTATTGCCATCTACGTTCTGAATGTACTGCGTATTGCAGGTTTGGGTGTATTATTGGGATTCTTTAAATCACAGCGGAACAATTTTACCTATCACCACGAAATTTTTAATATCATTGTATACATCTGCATTTTCGCGATGTTATATTTTTGGATCAAAAAAAGCAATAAATCAGTTAAAGCTCAAACCATTGCCAACAACAAATAAAGAGGGAAATTTGCTAAAAACACAGTTACATAAGAATTTTGATACTGGCAATTTTAAGGTTGGTGCTCCCATCCTCAAGCAGGTTTTATGGTACTTTACGGATGTTATCTTTTTTAAGAGCCGTTTGATGCCAGTCAGCTCAGTACTGGTTACTTTCTTACGGTTATTCGGTAGCAGGATTGGCAAAGAGGTACGCATAAAACCGGGTATTCACATTAAATATCCATGGAAACTGGAAATCGGCGATTATAGCTGGCTCGCTGATTGTTACATAGACAATTTGGATCATGTAAAAATTGGAAAAAACTGCTGTATTTCCCAACAGGCTGTTCTCATTACCGGAAATCACAATTATAGCCGCACAAATTTCGATTTAATGACTGGGCTAATTGTACTAGAAGATGGGTCTTGGATTGGTGCCGCAGCTACAGTTGGTCCTGGTGTAACCCTGCATAACCATGCGGTGTTAACAATGGGAAGTGTGGCGAACAAAAACTTATTGCCGTATAGCATTTACCAGGGCAATCCTGCGGTAAAGGTTAAAGACCGTGTAATAAAAGCGTAATACAAATTCAGACTAAAATATAAAGCGGATTGCCAAACAGCAATCCGCTTTTTTTTGAATAGCGATTTCACTATTTATTGACAAATATCAATGGTTTAAGATTTCTTAACAATCAAAATTACCTTATTTAAAAAATTATCAAGACATTTGCATCGTCTGTCGTCTTAAACCTATTTAAGTTGGTAAATTTTAAATTAATGAAGAATAGGTATTCCTTATCTTCTAATCTTATTTTAATTACTTTTTTAATCGGGATAGTAAATCTGTTTTTTTACGATTATAAGAGTACACAGGAACTGGTTATTTTTATATCAATCCTGATCACGCGTTATCTGCTTTTTATCTTGATCAAACGCAGGTTCGGGTGGAGCAAGTACTTATTGGTGCTCATTATTATAAGAAGCGTATACCGTCTATGTGTTGTGATGGGTGATGTAGATATTCATCCGGTGACCAAGATAAACCTCTCTTTACAAGCAGTTATTTCCATACTGGCCTTTGCAATCCTATTTATTGTTCCAAAACTAAAAGAGTGGACAAATGAGCGAAGGAAATATCTTTCTGCAGCCAGGGTATCTAACGCCCAGCATTAGTTTTATCTGAAAGGCATAAATAAAACATGCTTTAAAGAAAAACTGACCTCCATTTCTGAAAAAACCTTCAGTTTTCTGTTTCTCATTATCCAGAAAATACCAATCTTTCTACTGGCTTTACACAACAATTATTTCAACGAAAAACGGTATAATTGCCGAAAGCAAAACAAAATGAATGTTATCCTAGCCTCTACCTCTACGCTGTTTGGCGGCAATTATCTGGAATACCTAAAAGATGAGCTCATTACGCTCTTTGCCGGGATAGATGAAATTATATTTATCCCTTTTGCAAGGCCGGGAGGCATTACGCACGAAGAATATACTGCCAAAGCCCGCGATTTTTTCTCACAGCTAAATATCAGCGTTAAAGGCCTGCACGAATTCAATGATCCCGCTGCGGCGATACATGCCGCCAAAGGTTTTTTTACCGGCGGAGGCAATACTTTTCTTCTGGTAAAAACACTTCATGAGCTCAGACTGATGAAGCATTTAAGTGAAAACATCCAACTGGGCAAACCCTATCTGGGCTGTAGCGCCGGAAGCAATATCGGTGGCATAAATATGAAAACCACCAATGATATGCCTATTGTATATCCTCCTTCTTTTGAATGCATGGGACTTGTTCCTTTTAATCTTAATCCCCATTACCTCGATCCAAATCCAGAGTTAAAACATAACGGAGAAACAAGGGAAACCAGGATTATGGAGTTTCTAACACAGAATACCATAAAGGTAATAGGCCTGCGCGAAGGCAATTGGATCAGGATACTAGATGACAAAATCACTACAGAGGGAAGTGAAAACACAAGGATTTTTGAAGCAGGCAAAGTACCATATGAGCTGTCACCGGGCAGTTCTTTGTTATAATTAATTTATTGAAGCGCCATACAGTGATCAAAATTAAACCTTAAATATCTGCAAGTTTATGATTGATTTAATATCATAAACCTGCAGATTCTAATGCATTAGGGTGGATAGTCTATAAAGTCATTATCTTTTAGTTACAAAGCAACAGACCTGCTCTTTTTTCGTGAACGCAGGTAGATAACCAATCCGCCAAACGCCACAATCAATATGATAGGGATAATCAGTGTAGCCTGCAGAATTTCAGGGCCTGCCAGATTTTTGGCATTGGCAAGCGCTTGCGCTGATGCTGAATTTTCCGGAGCTTTTAAATAAGCATCGAGCGGGGCACCAGCAGGTAAATGTTTAACAATCAGGTTATCGTAAAAGCTTCCCATAAACATGGTATAAATAGAAACAGCAAACATCCCTGCCCCCCCCATTAGGTTTAGTCCAAGTGCTCCGGACTTAGGAACGTTTTCCGCTACAAAACCGATCATCGTTGGCCAGAAATAACAAACACCTATACCGAAAATAATTGCAGCGAAGAAAACAGAATTTCCGGTAAAAGTGCTCAGCATATAAAGTCCGGCTGCAGCAAATATTGCAGATAAGAGCAGTACACCCTGGGGCGCAAGACGGTGAACCACAGGTTCGGCAAAACCCCGGCCAATTACCATAATCCCGGTAGTAAGCGTGAGCAATAAAATGGCGTTATCCGTTACATTTTTCAGTAACAAACCTATCCATTGACCGGTAAATAACTCGGTAATGGCCGTACCGAACATACAGATGAACATAAAGATAAACAATGGAGAAAATACTGCTTTATACATATCCGAACTGGAGTAACCAGATGATACCCTTTCAGTAACGGGAAAATCTAACTTCGAAAACAGGTATCCGTAAATTAAAGTAGGAATAATCATCATGGCCACCTGCACCTTCCAGCCCAGTCCGAGATGAACAAACAAGGTAACCAGTAAGGTGCCGATTACAATGCCTCCAGGAAACCATAAGTGAAAATGATTTAATTTGGTTGTTTTATTGTCTGGATATAAAGCGGCTACCAATGGATTACATGCAGCCTCTACTGTACCGTTGGCAATCCCGATTAACAGGGTAGATAAAAACAGGCTCCAGTAGCCCTGAGCAAAAATGGTGAGGACAATTCCGGCCAGATGGAAGATAAAGGCCATTACCAGCAAGCGTTTCATGCCGATCATATCGACTACAAATCCTCCGACCACAATAGCCAGCGGAAATCCCCAGAAGGCAGCAGCCGTAATGGTACCCAATTGGGTGGTACTCAATTGAAAATCAATTCCGAGCTGGTTCATGATCCCGGCGCGGATGCCGAAAGAAAGAGAGGTAACCAATAACGCCAGACAGCTTGCCCAGAATAGTTTGGTGGTTTGAATGTTAAGCATATGTTCAGATTTAGGTTATAATTTGTTTTAATTCGAAATAGGGAAAGAGATTTTAAAACCTAGTCCAGTTGTTCTTTAAGAACAGTCCAAGCAGGGAGTTTCTTTAGCCTTTTGGCTACAATCTTCAGGCAGGAAATACGCTGGGGTTTAAACCAGGCTTCTAATTTAATGAGTTGGCGCTCCTCCATTTTTCTGGAATATTTGGTTTTATCACACACTACAAGGGGCAGTGTTCTGATTAGATTATAATCATTAATCGCCATAATAATAAACAATTGAATCGATTAATGCAACCGATTGTGTAAACATTGTTTTTTTACTGGTGAGATATGATCCACTCCTGCAGCTGTGACAGCAATACGCAATAGATCGATACGTACTGTGTTGCTGAACGATAAATTTGATTTTCTCCGTTTCATTCTATAAATTGGTGCAGAATCTTACCCAGTTCCGCTAACCATTATGAAAAGATATTTTTTTATTCTCTTTTTAGCAATCTCTTTTTCTGTACAGGCACAGTCTAATGCTGCCAATTACAAATACATCATTGTGCCAGAGAAATTTAGTTTCCTCAAACAGATTAATCAGTATGGCTTAAATACCCTTACCAAGGCTTTTTTTGAGGAGAAGGGATTTACCGTGTATTTTGATAATTCGGAAATACCAGCAGAAATTGCAACAGACAGATGCAAGGCCCTGGTAGTAGAATTGCAGGAAAACAATAGCATGTTCGTTACCAATCTTACCCTTTTACTTAAAGACTGTAAGGGCACTGTAGTGATAAAAAGCAAGCAAGGCAAAAGCAGAGAGAAAGAATACGAGACTTCTTACAATTTGGCATTGAAAGATGCATTTACATCTTTTAACGATTTTAAATATGTAGCAGGCAACCCAACGGTAGCTACCAACCCAACACCTGCCCCGGCAAACGCAGCGGCTACAACAGCACCTGTACCGGTTAATCAGCCAATCGCCGCCAAAACAGAACAACAAGAGGGTTTATTGTATGCCCAGCCTATAAGCAATGGCTACCAATTGATAGATGCAACGCCTAAAATTGTAATGACTTTACTCAAAACCTCTGTAGACGACTGTTACATTTCCAGCAACGGAAACGGGAACGGCGTAGTTATAAAAAAGAACGGAACCTGGTTTTTCGAGTACTACAAAAACAATGCTCTTGTTTCCGAAAAACTATCGATTAAATTTTAGTCATTATAACGAACCCCAAAGGGCAGAATATCAAATATCTGCCCATTTAAACCCAAGTTCTGAGCTTGGGTAATATTGATTTAGCCGATCTCCTTAAACTACTTACTCAAGATTCTTTTTTTTCAGGCAGATAAAAAGCTTTACAGATCAAGCTGTTTGAAGTATTATCAGTTGGTAACTGATCGACCCCAACTTCCTCTTTTTTCTAATTAAGGGCCATCATCATGGCCTCCATTTAACGATGGCCACAGTCTTTTCGGCCAGGTTAATGGTTTTAATTCCATTTACTTCAAGGCCTTAAACTACTTAGCGTATTGGAATAATTCTGGAACATTAAGTTAAGACCTATTGTAAAATTGAACCACAGGCATAGATTCATCCATAAAATGAACTTCTTTTCGCCCGATTTTTAAACCTGTTCGTCGAGAATTAAGCTGTGTTGGTATAATTGAGCATTTTCTGCTGCAACGTTTCGCCTATAGTGGCGTCTTATCTACAAAACAATCGCAAAATATTAATTAAAAATATAAACAACAGCATTATGAAAACCTCAATCAAAACCCTAACAAAATCAGTATTAGCAGCTATCGTTTTAACTTCTGCTATTTTCTCTACAAGTGTAATGGCAGGCGAGAAACAGCCAATCAAAATGTCGGCACCTAAAAACATCACCCAGGTTATTGTAAGCGGAAATGTAGAAATTACGCTGATACAAGGAGAAAAAGAAAGTGTAAGCTACAATGACGATAATACTGGTAAAGTAAAAGTGATCCAGGATGGACATGCATTAAAAATCAGTTCGGCAGATAGAAATACAGCGAAGATTACTATTTATGTAAACAACATTTATAGAGTACAGGCATCTGAAAATGCAGTAGTAAAAACTGCAGGAAAATTAGATGCTAAATACCTACAGTTATTCTTAAAAGGAAATGCGGTTGCAGAAATCGATTCAGATTCAGAAAGTTTATACACTGTAATTGAAGACCGTGCAGATTTAAAATTAAGCGGAGCTACCGGAGAGCATATCTTAGTAATGGGAAGCACACCAAAATTGAATCTAGACAGATTTGCAGCAATGAAAACACAAATAACCTCACCAGTAACCGGTACAGAACAAACTGCTTCATTAGCAAAATAATAAATAGAAATTTAACAATCGAAGAGCGATGAAATCTATTCATCGCTCTTTTTTGTTGATACACCACTCACGCTTAAGCCGTAACCTAATTTTTGGCACCAGGCATTGTAATTTTACCCGAGTAAAATACAACATGCTAAATAGGAAAGGAATTTTCTGCTGTTGATTTTTTGATAAACTGATCCTTTGCATTAGATTTGATAAATCGTTTTACTATTTAAGTAGGTTAAAAAAATTTACATCATTAATGATACAGTCGGCAATTCATCAGCGGGCTGAATATCGTTTTTGAAAGTACTATGTTTATCACATCTAATCGAAATCCATTACATGAAAAAATATACATATTCTTTATTGAGCGCAATATTTTTGCTAATAGCTTGTATCAATTTTGCACATGCACAGACTAAAAAACAACCCGTAGATTATGTTAACCCATACATTGGTAACATTAGCCATTTACTTGTACCCACTTATCCTACTGTTCATTTACCTAACAGCTTATTGCGGGTTTATCCGGAGCGTGATAATTTTACCAGTAATACTATAGATGGTCTGCCTGTTGTGGTTACCAGCCATCGGGGCAGCTCGGCTTTTAATTTGAGTCCTTTTCAGGGCGACCTCAAAAATGTAGGTAACGTAATTTCTTATGGCTACGACAATGAGGTGATTAAGCCTTATTATTATGAGGTTGACCTGGATGATTTTGGGATAAATGTACAATTTGCGCCATCGCACCAATCGGGGATATATGCGCTCAATTTTTCGCAGACAAATGTTCCGGCTTATCTGGTTTTAAACACCAGGAACGGGGCGCTAAAGGTGAGCCAGAATGTGGTAAGTGGTTTTCAGAAACTAGACAATAATACCAAGGTTTACCTCTATTTCGAAACTGATTTAACACCGGTTGAATCAGGCAGGCATCAAGAAACTAAAATTGATTCTAGGGAACAGTCTGCTTCCGGCCGTGATGCTCATCTTATTTTAAAATTTCCTGCTCAAACCAAGCAGATTAAGGCACGTTATGGCATATCATTTATTAGTGAAGAACAGGCAAAACACAATCTCCGTCGAGAAATCAAGGATTATAACCTGAACCAGGTGACGCAGACAGGAAAGAATATCTGGAATGCCACGCTCGGAAAGATCATGGTAACAGGCACTGATGAAACAGCCAAAACCATATTTTACACTTCCCTTTATCGCACTTACGAAAGAATGATCAGCTTATCTGAAGATGGAAGGTATTTTAGTGCCTTCGACGGAAAAGTGCACAATGACAATGGCATGCCATTTTTTACTGACGACTGGATTTGGGATACCTACCGGGCAACACATCCACTCCGTGTGATTATTGAGCCAAAAATGGAAGGCGATATGATTAATTCTTATCTGCGAATGGCACAACAGATGAAAAACCATTGGATGCCAACTTTTCCGGAGGTAACTGGTGATAGCCGGAGGATGAACAGCAATCATGGCGTGGCCACCGTAATTGATGCTTATAACAAGGGTTTGAGGAATTTTAATCTTGATGAAGCTTATCAGTATTGTAAAGCAGCCATTACCGAAAAAACCCTGGCCCCGTGGTCCTCCAAAAAAGCAGGTGTTTTAGATCAGTTTTTTAAAGATAATGGCTATTTCCCTGCTTTACCTGAAGGCGAAAAAGAAACTGCAGCAGAAGTTCATGGTTTTGAAAAACGTCAACCGATAGCCGTTACCCTCGGTACGGTTTATGATGAATGGTGCCTGGGCAATATTGCTCAGCAATTGGGTAAAACCGACGAAGCCAAATACTTTTTAGATAAAAGTAGCAGCTACCATACAGTGTTTAATCCAGACACCAGATTTTTTCATCCGAAAGATGCGGAAGGTAAATTTATTAAACCGCTGGATTACCGCTTTTCGGGCGGACTTGGTGCCAGAGAAACTTACGACGAAAACAATGGTTGGCTTTACCGATGGGATGTATTGCACAACCTGGGCGATTTGGTAAATATGATTGGCGGCAAACAGGCTTTTGTTGATGAACTGGAGAAAATGTATAATACACCGCTTGGGAAAAGCAGATTTGATTTTTATTCGCAGTTGCCTGATCATACGGGTAATGTTGGGCAGTTTTCTATGGGTAATGAACCTGCTATGCATATTCCTTATTTGTACAATTATGCAGCACAGCCCTGGCGCACGCAAAAAAGAGTAAGGAGTTTATTAAGTCAGTGGTTCCGTAACGATTTAATGGGTATCCCAGGCGATGAAGATGGCGGTGGCCTTACTTCTTTTGTAGTATTTTCGCAGATGGGTTTTTACCCGATAACCCCAGGCTTGCCCATGTATGTAATTGGCAGCCCCACTTTTGCCAGCGTAAAACTTGATCTGGGAAATGGCAAAAAGTTTGAGCTGAACTGTATAAACTATTCTCCTGAAAATAAATACATTCAATCGGCTAAACTGAACGGGCAAGTATGGAATAAATCGTGGTTTGCTCACGAGGATTTAATAAAAGGGGGCAAATTGGAGCTGGTAATGGGCAAACGTCCGAATAAATTATGGGCGGCAGATGAAGCGTCACTTCCCCCTTCGTTTAAAATGCCTGCGAAATAAAAAGGACTGGAGATTTTGGGAGATTAATATTGTTTCAGATATTATCTCCCCAGCATACCATTAGTTATCACTGGAGCTAAATGATAGGTAATTTACACCCATCATGATAAAAAACGCTGTACCAATTCTTCCCACTCCTGGTCTAATGATAATTGTGGCCTTTTCTCTCCTGCTTTAGCATACCAATAATCGGCATTCCAAATATCGCCTTCTTTGCGGTGCAGGTAGGCGTGGATATGGGCAGAGGCAACATCGCCTAAGTGGTCTACCTGGTTATGGGCCGTATGCCAATCTCCTTTTGCATCGTACCAAAGTGCGCGCAATTGAACTGACATGTTACTGTCAGGCCTATCTTCTTTTAATGACATTCTAAATTCGGCTATATTCTTCATTAACTTCTGATTCTATTTTAACGATTATACAAAATAATCATAAAACAGCATGCTCGCCGCCTGATAAAAAAAATATTTCGATTAATATTTTTGTTGCTTCCCACATCTTTTAATGTCAGCACAAAACACTAGATCACAAATATTTACCGTTAATTACCTCCTTTACGATATTTGTTCTAGCCGCCCAATTTGTATACTCTGGCGTCTTGGCATAAAAACCATCTCCTGAAAAACTTGTTGTAAAAATGGGCATTGTTATTAATGGCCCCTTTAAAAAAAGCAATTATGGATTCAGGAACTATCGTATACAGCAATTTAGAAGAGCTCTCAAAAAGTAGTTATCAATTAACAGACGGCGAGGCAAACATTAAAGGTTGGCCAGTAAGAAATGAAGCTGGCGATCCGGTTGGAAAAGTGCGCGACCTCCTATTTGATCCCGAGCAAAATGCAATACGCTATGTTATTGTGGAGCTTGTCGATATGGGCGAAGATTTGGAGGAAAAGGCTGTGCTGATACCCATCGGGCTCGCAAATTTAGGCGAAGATAAAAAAGAAGTTATTTTACCCGATATCCACCAAGATCAGTTCAGGGCAATGCCGAGATATATTATTGGTGAGGTTACCCCTGAATTGGAGAACCAGATCCGCAGCGTAATTGGAAGTCCGGCGGCGTTGCGGATGGAAGATGAAATTGTAGAGATTGACCGTGCAAACTTTTATCGTCACCATCATTTTGATAAGAATAGTTTTCCAGGGCACAATCCCCGCAATCAGGATTCCGACCCGTTAATTTAATGGATATGTTAAATCTGTAAATGATGCACATGCATCGCTAGTATAATTTATATTCAAAAACGAGGTTGTACCATAGAGGCGATTTCAACTTTATGATACGTCCTCGTTTTATTTTTAACCTGATTCACTAAGCTCCGTTGTTGCTAAAAGCATTTTGAGGTAATCGTGAAATTGCAGTAAAACGCTGCTGGGAAACTCCCATTTATGATACTTGTTTTTTTAATTTCAGCAGATTCGAATCAATTAAATATTTGCCCCTCGCGATAATCGTGGTCTATACTTTCCAGCTTACCTGCCTTGAAATGAAGGGTTACTGTTGAAGATCCGCTGATGCTTGCACTTACAAAGTTTGAAAAGCCAAACTGCCAGTCATCATGATTATTCATATCCGGATCGTACGGTTTGTTTAATGGCTTATCGGAAAGTACAAATCCATAAGCTGCATAGGCTGGTAACTGATGGATTTTGATCAGCTTTGCTGTTAAACCTGAAACAGGGTCATCAACCTTTATTGCGGTATCATCAGCCACATTTTCCGGCCATTTGCTTACTGGTGTGCTGAGGCCGCCGCCTGTGGCAATCTGCTGTACTTTATCTCCGCTAAAAAACAGCACTACACGGTCTAAAGTCCCGGTATTGTTATAAATAGTGAGCGCATAATAATAAGGAAGAAGCTGGCCAAGGCTTTCTGGCGAACTGTAAGGCTTGTGGCCAAAAATTGCCACCTGCTGAAAGTCGAGGCTTGGTCCTGCCTTTTGCAGTTGGGTGTATACTTCAGCATGTGAACTGCCGATCTTTATTCCCCATTTTTCGCCCTTTGTTATGGTTTCAGAATAATTTCCCTGTTTTTCCTTTTTACATCCGGCGATGCAAAATAATACGAGCAAAATTGATAAGATTTTTTTCATTAATGCTTAGTGTTAATTTAAGGTATAAACGTGTATATAGCGTTACTTGCTACAAGCCGAGGTAAATAAATTTAAATGTGCCAATTCAATTACAGATAGCCAGGTTAGCGTATATTAGATTTGTGAATTCGTTTTGGTTTATTTAACTTCAATCATCTAAAGGCCAGGTATGAAACGTATTTTATTGCTGTTATGTATCATCATCAATATATCGGGTTGCAAAAAAGACACCGATACTGCCACGAATGAAACCCTGAATGGCAAATGGTCGACAGGTGGGTATGACCTCGAGCTTTATAATTCTTCGGGAATCAAAGTTAGCCATATCGTGGCAGATGCCATAAAATCGTATTGGACATTTGATGATAAACAGGTAAAAGTTTCTACTGATATTAATACATCGGTAAAGTTTTCAGATTATATCCTGAGACGAAATGCAGATAACCGTATCCTCACTTTTAGCAATCCTAATTTTGCCGCACAGACCACTTGGAGCATTGTAGCACAGACCGATCAGTACATGCGGATTAGCGCTGAGGTAACGGATAAACAATCGCTTATTTATGGAACTAACCAAATTGCTGCAAGAGGCGTGATGAATATCTACCTCACAAAGGAATAAAACCAATCATCCTCTGTTTAAAATTTAAACAATGGGCTTATATTTCAAGTTAATAGCTTTTAAAAACAAGGCTCCTTGCCTTGCGATGTTTTGCCGTTATTCTGAGAAAACCGTTGTCGGATCAATCTCTTTAAAAAGATAAGGCGGGTGTTGTGGCAAAGTACCATGGCTAACTGCAGCAGGCATATCCTCTTTCATGGTATTAATATCTTCAACCGTTACCTTTTGGTTTAAAACATCATAGGTTACCCTGGTTTGCTGGCCTGCACCCGCGTTAAACGTTTCCATATAAGTAAAAACAAGTTCGTTGTCTATAAAACGGTACCTGGTTTCGCGGTTACCTACCGGACCGCTGCCGTAAGTTGATATAATTAAATTTCTTTTTTGATCTATGCTGATGTCTTCACTGTCATATTGCTGGTAATCGCCATTAATGTAGGCAGCGCCAATGGCCAGCCAGGAGCTGGCGTATAAACGGTACCCACCTTCCGGCTGCTTCAACAAAACTAAGGTAGGGCGCAAATCTGTACTGTCTGTCTTATTCTGGAGCACTAAAACTACATCTTCCAGTTCGTCATTATTTAAAAGGCCTTTGGTATCCATTGCAATTTTATATAATCCGGGAACAAAATCTTCAATAGTGTTTCCGCTTTGTGAAAATTCGACCTGCCTCGCTTCTTTCGGAATTTCAGTTTTAGGGTTAAGTGTTACTGCTTGTGTATCGCGCACAATCGCAACAACATGGTCAGAGCTACTGCTTGCAGCATGCGGAGGTTTCATACCTGCGCCAAACCAATGCAGTTTATACATCAACAAAATGGCTACCAACATCATGCACGTTAAAACCCCGAGGATAATTTTATTCTGTTTCTTCATCGATTGTTTATGGTTAATCTTCTGCAGCTTTTATTTATTTTTCAGGGCGGAATCAAAATCTTTCACAATCCGCCATGTGGCCTGTGCGGTTACCGTAATAGAAAAGCCTGATAAAAACAAAGCAAAACTGTATTTCGTTAAAAATTATTCACAATAGATCATTTTTATGCTTTTAAACTTGAAAATAGCAAATGCTGAATTGAAATTATTTAATTTTTAACGAACAACAGTATTAATTTGCATTAAATTCGTTCGGGCATTAATGCGCTCGCATTTTTAACATTCATTGTAAATGAAATAGCCAAAACCACCAGCTGTAAAATCAATTCTAATCCTTATTTTTGGCAACATATATCCTTAAAAAGGATATTTCCCAATACTTCTTTAAATCCAATGATAACAATAAATAATTTCCCTATACTATTCCGAAATCTATTACCCCTGCTTTTTACCGTTATTATTATGGGTAGTGCATTTGCACAAAAGGACAGGTTATCAGATAAGGGACAAGATGTATCTATTCTTTCGGATTCTGCTACATTGACCAAAGGCGATTATCTTGCGCACCTGGAAAAGGTATTTGAAACCGTAAATAAAGTTCCGGTTACCGTTGGCTCATTTAAGAAACTTAAGCCAATAGAAGCACATTTAACGCAGGATGAGGCTGCACTGGCACTGCTTAAAAGCCGGTTAACGCAAAGCGACAGATCACCCAACCTGCAAAACCTGCAGATGGATCAAACCTTGCTGGAAGAATTACAGAGCAATAATAAAGATTGTTTGTCAGACCTGGATGAATATGAAAAGGAGTTGCGGGCTCTAAAAACAGAAATTCTTAACCTGCGTAAAGATACCGTACTGATTAAATTATTTACCGTACCTGCGGTCCAGACTATGTTTAAAGATCAGTTTGCTGAGTTAAGGAAGAAGCGTATAGTGATGGACAGTCTACTGAAAACGACTACCTTATCCATCAACAACCTGCAGGCCAGAACCTCTTCTAACCTCATTAATATTAAAGAATTGATGTACCTTACCGATAGTCAGCTCGATGCCGTTAGCATTAAAGCTTTTGGTAAAGAGCGCCGTTATTTGTGGGAAACAGTAAACAGACCGGCCAATAAAAGCATGGGCTTCCGTAGGTTTATTAAAGGAGAGCAAGAAATATCGGGTTATTATTTTGTATACACCAGAAGCAGCCGGTTGTTATTACTTTTTACCTGTACCATATTCTTCCTTTGGGTGTTCTTCAATTTTAGAAGCGTAAAACAGCGTGGCCGTTTAGAAACCCTTGATGGTTTTTCACTGGTCAGTCCGCAGCCCTACTTAATTACTTTTATCATGCTCTTTGCATTGGCCCCAATATTCGATCTGAGGGCGCCCGCACTTTACATCGAAGCTGTTGAGATTATACTGGCCATTTTGCTCACTGTATTTTTCCGCAAAAAGCTAGGCTCAAAGTTGTTTTACTACTGGTGCATATTTGTGGTACTTCTTCTTGCCCCGGTTTTCTTACGCCTTTTGGGTATGCCACCAAGATACCAGCGTTGGCTCCTCCTGTTCTTAACCACCAGTTCTGTTGCCTATGGCATTATGGTATGGAAAATGCTCGATGAGAAAACCAAAAGATACAGAATGATCCTCACCACGGGTTTTATATATGTTGGCTTTGCCATCATTGCCACCTTTTGTAATCTATTTGGCCGCTTTACCCTTACGCAGATTTTTTACTCTACCGGGGTAAGCTCACTTTTAAATGCCATATCGCTAACCATCCTGGCCAAAGTATTGGTAGAGGCCTTTTTGTTACAGATGAAAAGCAGCAGGATCCGTAAAGGATTTCCAGAGTATTTTGACTGGCAGCCTGTAATTGCCGGACTTAAAAGGCTAACCGGCATTGGTGCTACCCTAATCTGGTTTGTGATATTTACCACCAACCTGAATATTTTTAATGGATTATACCAGTCGGTAATGGAAATCCTCACCGAAAAAAGAATCATAGGCAACTTCTCTTTTACCTTTGGCGGTATTGTATTGTTTTTGGGTATAATCTGGATTGCCAACTTTTTGCAGAAATACATTGCTTATTTCTTTGGCGATACCGGTGATGACAGTTTTGACGATAACAAAGGAGAGCGTTCGAAATTACTCGTAACCCGTTTGGTGTTATTAATTGGTGGCTTTTTAATCGCCGTTGCTGCCTCCGGACTGCCAATTGATAAAATCACGGTTATCCTGGGCGCATTAGGCGTGGGAATTGGATTGGGCTTACAGAATATTGTAAGCAATTTTGTATCGGGTATTATCCTTATTTTTGATAAAACCATCCGAATAGGCGACATTGTGGAGCTGAGCAATAAAAAAGGAAGGGTAAAGGAAATCGGCGTACGCTCCAGTACCTTACTTAGCGACGAAGGCGCTGAAATTATTATCCCTAATGGTTCTATTTTATCGAATAACATCATCAACTGGACACTGAGCAATAACCAGATGCGGGTAGATATTTCTTTATTGATTACAAAACCTTTTAATTCTACCGAAGTGGTAAACCTGATCAGGGAAATTATTGTAGCGAACAGCAATGTTTTTATCAGCAAAGAACCGATTATTATGATCAGCCCGGTGAGTAAGCTCAACAGTACCATCAATATTTATTTCTGGTGCAAGGATATATCGAAAGCCGATTTGACCAGAAGCATGATCAATGCGCAGATATTTGAGGCATTTGAGCAGAAGAACATCGAAATTTTATAATTGAAGATAACATGAACAAACTTGTCCTTTCTGAAATCAATATCTATCCCATTAAATCGCTAGGTGGAATACGGCTTGAAAAAGCACTGCTCGAAGAAAGAGGACTGCAATACGATAGAAGATGGATGCTCGTTGATGAGGAAGGTATCTTTATTACCCAACGGAAACATTTTAAACTGGCACTGCTACAAGTAAATATTGGGGGTGGTAAATTAAGCGTTTCCCAAAAAGCATTACCTGAGCAAAGCATATCATTTTCTTTGGATGAAGATACCGGAGAAGCGCTATCTGTTGTAATCTGGAACGATACTGCCACTGCACTTGAAGTAAATAAAGCCGTAAGCGATTGGTTTTCTAATTTCCTGAATTTTAAGGTTAGATTGGTAAAAATGCCTTTAACTGAAAAAAGATTGGTAGATCGGGATTATGCCACAAATGATGAAATAGTGAGTTTTGCCGATGGTTATCCTTGCCTGCTTATCGGCCAATCGTCGCTTGACGGGCTTAATGAAAAGCTCGATGATCCAATCCGAATGGACCGTTTCCGCCCAAATTTTGTTTTTACCGGCGGGGAGCCACATGTTGAGGATGGTTTTAAAACCTTTCACATTGGTGAGGTATTGTTTTCGGCAGTAAAACCATGTGCCAGATGCGTGCTCATTACCATCGATCAGCAAACTGGCGAAAAAGGACAGGAGCCCTTAAGAACATTGGCCAGCTACCGTACAATAGGTAAAAAAATCATGTTCGGCCAGAACCTGCTTCATCAACAATCAGGGGTTATCCGTGTTGGCGATGAGGTAAAGGTTATAGACTGGAAAGACGAATACTAACCTCTTATCGAATAAACACATGGGTATTTAATCTCTCAATACGCTAAACTCAATTATTTAATAACCGGCTTATCGGTAAGTCAATCCATCAGTTTTTTTTGCTAACATCGCATAAGTTTTTTAATCGGGAAACATGGGTGGAACTATTATTTCTAAAATATTAATGGCTATTGTTATTGGCAGTGCATTTGGACTGTTTTATACACTCCTGCTAAATCTGCACGGCTTTACCCGGGTGAAGTATAAATACGTAGCCATCTCCATCGCTTTAGTTATATTTCTGTTAGGCCTGTACAGTTTTGAGGCTGCCGGTATAGCCTGTTTTATTATTGGGATAGGGATTTTTATCCTCGCCATAGCGTTCATGGTAAGGGCTACGGCCGATTCGCTCAAAACACTTTCAGCCAGGTTCTCATCTGCCGACAACAAAACACAGCGCAGTGAAGATCTGCGGCTTAACAATACAGCTTTCAGCAGTTATGTTGGCGTGGTATTTCATTTTGTGATTATTGTTCTGATCTGCCTGTCTATATTTACCTATGCTGATGATACTGTATTAGACCAGGCCAAAATGGACAGATTAATCAGTGATGCTGTTTTTCAGTTTTCGAGTACCATTATGCTCATGCTGCTGGGCGTATTTAACCCCTTTGTACCCCCTTCGTTAAGGTTACTAAGTTTTGCAGACCGTGTTGACAGTCTTAAATACCCCAAACTCTACCTCATGCTTGGGAACAAAAAATTCTGGACAGTTTTAAAAAGCCTGATCTGCCTGGGTATTATCGGATACTTCATTTCTGAAGGTTATTTTGGTCTTTTGGTGTGGGATCATACAGCGCCCTATATGAATGCATATATTTTCATTATCGGTCTTTTTATCTTTATCAACCTGGTGGAAATGATCCGTAGGCCTGAAGTTTTTTTTCAAAAAAACCTGTTTAGGATAACGATGTTACTGCGTTCGGCTTTTGTGAGCATTTTCGTAAGTGCCATCCTGGTTTTCTCTACGTTGGTTATTTCTACAGCCATTGGTGTAGATATTAATAAACTAAAGGTAAGTTCAGAAGCGATACTCTTTCTTGGCTTTAATATTGTAATGTGTTACAATGAGTTTAGGCTGGCAAGGGCCTAGATGGTTACTACCTTCCTTTTATTGCTATGGATAACTTGTAAGGATAAATGTGAGCATGCCCGGAACATTTGCATGCTTATTTTGATGATCGCTTGATGCAATTTTAAACCCCATTTTTTTGAGTAATTTTACAGAAGGCGGGTTATCACTGGATGGGTAAGCAACAATCGTTTTGATGCCCATTACCTCAAATGCATATTGGAGTATGCGAGTAATAATCTCCACCATTATACCTTTACCTTGAAACTCAGGAAGCAACTCATATCCCAATTCTACAGTCTCATTCCGGAGGTCAAAATTCCATAGGCAGGCTGCTCCTATCATAGCGTTATCACCTTTATAAGAAGCAACCCAGTATATAGATTCATCATTATTGATCAGATGATCAATTTTATTGATGTAGGCAATGGCTTCATCAATATGAATGAAGGGTGCCTTGCCCGTCAGCGCAGCCACTTCAACATCCGAACGCAATTGATAAATTACAGGAGCATCTTCCAGCGAAAGCCTGCGAAGGATCAATCGCTCGGTTTCGAGTACAGGGAAAATGGAAAAATCGAGTGGTTTCATCTGGTTAACTTAAGGAAAAATTGCCGCAGTCAGGATTATTATCTAGCGGAAGATAACATTTTTTTCATATGAATTAAAGTTTCTCGATCTGTACAAGGCGAATATAACTATTACGACTTAAAGGTACTTGCTGGCGGGCAGCATCGGCCCTGGCTTACCTAAGAAAGCGCCAAAGCAGGCATTGGCTTTACCTTTTAGGTAACCAAAAGGTAAAGAATAGGTAAGCCTGGGGTAACCCTGGGGTTAACTTGGTAGCAAGAAAGGGTAAACAATAGGTAATAAAGGGGTAAACAAATATTAGCATATTTCCTTGCCCAACACAAAGTACCCTTTCGGTTGCGGACAAATAAAAAAACTCATTTATAATAATAAAATTATTGAAGTTGTATCATAAAGGCGATTTCAGCCCAGATGCTGTCATGTTGAGCCTGTCGAAACACTTTAAAGCGTATTTAAACAGGTCCTTCGACAAGCTCTCCACAGGAGTCCTTTGGACAGGATGACAAATCTATATTTATGATACAACCTCTTCTTTGAAATATAAAAGGTGAGATTATTTCCGCACTGGTATATTTATGTTGTACAGCTTATCGTGCAAAGCTTTCATCTGTGCTTCAGAAAATTTGATATCTTTTCTGTCGTAGGTCATCAAGCCATTGGTTTCTACCTCTACATCGGTAGTTTGGGTATACACTCCGGCAGAAAGTCCTAATGGGATTAATTCTGCTAAACGTTTCATAAACTGGGCATATTTATTAAAAAGATCGGTTTTGTTTTTAAAACTCTGATAGCCCCAGTTGTTTTTCTGTTGCCACACGTGGCCATCAATGGGCAGACCAAGCCCACCAAATTCGCCCAGTACAAGGGCATAATCTTTTCCAAAATAATCAGGACTAGGCATAGCCGGATGTGGATAATTGTGCAGGTCGATAATATCGCCTACCGGATAGAAATTGCCTCCACTGGCCGTATTCACCAGTCTTGAAGGATCTTTCTCTTTTGTCCATTTGGCAATTTCTACTGTTTTAAACTGTCCCCAGGCCTCATTGAAAGGTGTCCATACCACAATAGAGGGCACATTATAAAGTGCATCAATAATGGCATTCCACTCTTTTTTGTAATATCCTTCAGATTCGGCACTTCGGTTTTTATCCGATCCATGGTCTAAAATACCAGGGCGGTTCTCCCAGCCGTTACCGAGATCGCCGCTTGGCATATCCTGCCAAACCAGCATACCGGCTTTATCGCAGTAGTAATACCAACGGGCAGGCTCTACTTTAATGTGTTTTCTGATCATATTAAAACCCATTTCTTTGGTTTTATCTATGTCGAACTTTAAAGCGGCATCTGTTGGTGCGGTGTAAAGCCCATCTGGCCACCAACCCTGATCCAGCGGACCATACTGGAAAACAAATTCATTGTTTAAGAGCATACGCTGAATACCGTTCTGATCTTTACCTATTGAGGTTTTGCGCATGGCAAAATAACTTTTCACCTCATCAACCTTTTTGTTTTTAGCGATCAGCTCCACTTTCAGGTCGTATAAAAACGGATTTTTAGTATTCCAAAGTTTAGGATTAGCAATTTTTAAACTGATTGCGCCAGTGCCATCAGCGGTCTGCTCAGCCACTTTCGTAGTACCATCCCATGCCGAAACCTTAACATGGTCTCCTGCACTGGCACCGGTTAAAAATGGGGTAACCGTTACGGTTTGCTGATCAATATCCGGCGTTACTTTAATGTGATCGATATGTACTTTATTTACCGCCTCAATCCACACCGTTTGCCAGATGCCGGTTACCGGGGTATACCAGATTCCTTCTGGTTTTTTAACCTGTTTTCCCCTTGGCTGAGGTCCCTCATCTGTAGGGTCCCAAACTTCTACGGTTAAAGTCTGGTTTCCACTCTTGTTTAAAAACGGAGTGATATTAAAACTGAAAGGATCGAAACCACCTTCATGTTTACCTACCACTTTACCGTTGATGCTCACGGTGCTTCTCCAGTCAACCGCACCGAAATGCAGCAAAATTTCTTTGCCTTTCATGTTTGCAGGCACGGTAAAGCTGGTTTTATACCAGAGCAAGCTATCTTTACCTACTGTTTTGCCAACACCCGAGAGTGAAGACTCTACCGCGAAAGGCACAAGGATTTTACCCTGGTTAATTGCAGGCTGTTGTGATTTTGCGGAAATGGCATAATCCCAAAGTCCGTTGAGGTTTTTCCAGTTACCGGTACGCTCAAACTGTGGGCGGGGATATTCCGGCAATACATTTTTAGGATTAACTTCCTGGGCCCATGGTGAAGAGATTTTCCCTTTTACCATCGACCACGATTTGTCTTGCTGCTGCGCAGAAAGGGAAAGCGAGAGCCCCAGCAGCGAGAAAAGGATGGATACTTTTTTGTTCATTGGTTTAAATTTGTGTGTTAAAGTTAAGGTTTGGCAATGTTTTTAATTTAAGCAAAGAATAGTTTCATCCTGAGGGCTTATTTGTTTCATAAAAGTCAATATGAATGACAGCAATTAATTTACGTTTAAAAATCCCTATAGTTACCGTCATTTCGAGCGAAGTGCAACGCAGTCGAGAAATCTGTCTAGATAGATCTCTCCATTTCGCTGTGCTACAGTCGAGATGACGACTATTCTATTGGAATTTGTTAATGATAGCCTCTAAAAAGACAAATATTTCCATCTTCAACTAAGGGTCTTCGACTCCGCTCTCCGTAGGAGTCCTTTGGACAGACTGACAATAATTTTCACGAACTTCTTCGGATCTCCCTAATGGCAATAATTTATTTGTTATTGAGTTTTTTAATCAGGTTAACCTCATCCAGGCGGTATGGGGTGCCATCGGGCTGAAATATTTCGTGGAACCACTCAATCGGATCAGATCCATCGGCAAGCGGGGTATCCCAGGCATATTTGGTATTGGTTTTACCCGCAGCAAAACCCCAGTTTATAGCGCCAACATTTTCAGTTTTAAGCATGGGCAAAATGTTAGCGAAACGGCTGTTGCGCGATCGGGCCATATATTCGGTACAGATCAATGGCCGGCCGCTGGCTTTTAACAGATCGATGGTTCTTTGGTGCCAGTCTGGTGCCTCATAGTTATGGTAGGTTACAATATCTGAGTTGGCCAGTTGTATTTCGTTAAGCTTTTCGAAACCCCAGCTCCACAATCCGATAGAAATCGGCTGATCGGGATTAACCGACCGTGCCCAGCTTATGGTTTTGGTTAACAAAGGTATGGTGGCTTCTAACTTTCCGCTATTTCCAGGTTCATTGTACAAATCCCAAAGTAAAATTCTTTTATCATGTGCAAAATGGGTAAGTACATCTTTCACATATTTTTCGAGTTCTGGAAAATTGGCTTCTTCTTTAAAAGCCGGATCGCCAGGATCTTGCAACCAGCCCGAATTGTGAATACCCGTTTTAGGCTCGGGCTGTTTGCCAATCGCTGAAGTTTTATTCCAGCAATCGTCGAAAAAGACAAACATCGGTTTAATGCCATGTTTTTGGGTGATGGTTAAAAATTGATCCATTCTCTTTTTAAAACCTTCAGGATCCTGACTCCAGGCTTTGCTGAACAAGAATACGCGCAGCGTATTAAAACCGATTCCTTCAGCCCAGCCCAGTTCTTTATCGATCAGATCGGGTGAAAAAGTATCCGCCTGCCACATTTCCAACTGGTTAATGGCATTGGAAGGAATGTAGTTGGCACCCGTTAACCATTTATGCTCTTTGTACCAGGCATTGGCTTTTTCTATTGTCCAAACCTTTGCGGACTCAGTATTTTTTTTTGTTTTTTGCGCAAAACCCAAGCTGATGTTAAAGCTCAAGACAGCAAGTAGCGCGTAGTTTTTTAAATTCATATCGGTATATATCTGATTATTTTTAATTGCGGTTTGATGGTGATGTTAAGCTCAATCCTGCTTTTACCGGAGTTCCAAAATTTGGTGTGCCATCGCCATTCCAGTTAAATTTTTGGGCCCGGGGCGAGCGGAAACCTCCGCAGCCCTGGCCCGGTTTATCGTTGGCATGATATAGGATCCAATCTTCTTTGCCATCTGGCGATTTAAAAAATGAGTTATGGCCAGGTGCATAAACGCCGTCTTTTGGCGATTGCTGAAAAACAGGTTGATCGGATTTTGTCCAGGAAGTAGGGTCGAGCAGATTGCTTTTAGCTGAAGCTGAAAGCATACCCAGGGCATAAAAATCTGTCCAACAGCCACTGGCCGAATAAATGATAAATATTTTATCACCGTGCGGCAAAAACTGAGGTCCTTCGTTTACATCCACATGCGCTCCTCCACCAAGGTCCCCGATTTTTTCCCAGTTAAATTTAGGCGTAGAAATCTTTACCCGTTTACCTTCTATCGTCCAGGGGTTTTTAAGTTTAGCGATGAAAATTTCCTGTTTGCCGTTTTCATCTCCCTCCCATCCAGACCAGATCATATACAGCTGGCCTTTAAAATCGATCACGTCGCCATCAATGGCCCATTTATCAGTCGGGTCGGCAACTTTGCCTTTAAATACCCACTCGCCTTTCATCGGATCGGCTGAAGCGTTTTCTAAAACGTACATGCGGTGGTTTTCATTTCTCCCATCATCAGCTGCAAAGTAGGCGTACCATTTGCCCCTTAAAAACATCACTTCTGGTGCCCAGATTTCTTTACTGTATGGGGTTCCGACAGGTGCGCGCCAAATGGTTTTCCGCTCCGCATCTTTTAAGCCATCCAGCGTTTTGGTTTTCCAAAGATCCACCCGGTTTCCGGTGGTATGGGTATAATAGTAGTAACCATCTTTATAATAACTATAAGGATCGGCACCCGATGGCAGTAAAGGATTGGTAAATGTTTGTGCATGTAAACCTGCTACGTGCAACAGGCACAATGCAACAAACAGACATCTTATTTTCAAGTAATTCATTTTTAAGCGCTTACGTATTTCATGTTTTTGATCAATGGTATTCGTTAATCTTTAAAACAAGCGATTTCTTTTCTTAAACCGGCCTATTTTTATCTCAATATTTCTACAAATGCAATCAATTAATTCTTGCTGTACTTTGCATTAAAAACCGAAAACTTTCAGGGTCGATCTGCATGCGAAAATGCTCATTTTTGTCTTTTATAAAGGCCGCTTTGATTATAGCTGTAGCTCTTGGCGATACTTTATAATTTGAATGATGGGTATGGAAAACATATTGTAATGCGCCGTTTTTATCGATAAAAAAATCACCGTGCCCCGTGCCGTTTATTTTCAATACTTTTTTACTGATGATTGGGTTGCCCTGATACTTTATCCAGGGACCGGTAGCTGAGCTTGAAGTAGCATAACCCACGGCATAATCAGGATTTCTGAAATCATTAGCCGAATAAAAAAGATAGTAAAGATTTTCTTTTTTGATTACCGTTGGTCCTTCGGTTACCGGCCAATCGGTTTTCGCTGTATTTTCCCAGGGTGCTGTTCCTGATAAACAAGCTTTTGTTGTTTCAGGGATTACATCAGAAAAATCATTTTTCAGTTCTGCTACAAAAATCCTGTTGCCATGATCGAGTTTTACATGGTAGAGGTAGTTTTTTCCATCTGTATCGGTAAATACAAAGGGATCGATCTGCTTGCCTGTACCTGAAATAGATTTTAATTCATCCTGGACAAAAGGTCCTGCCGGGCTATTACTGTGCGCAATGGCGATCTGCTCATCTGCAGTATAGGCCATAAAATAGGTTTTGCCTCTTTTAAATACCTGCGGGGCCCAAAACCCCTTGCTCCCGAAGGCATCGCCCTTTTTTAAAGCAAATCCTTTATTTTTTCCGATCGGTTTAGTCCAGTTTTTAAGATCGCTGGAAGCATAAACCAAAAAGCCTTCATCGCCACTGGTGCCATATAAATAGTATATGTCTTTATCTAAAAAAATGGTTGGATCGGCCAGGTAAATGGTATCGTTTAGTTGCTTCGCAAACACGTTTTTACCAATAGAAAATGCGAAGAAGCATAAAAAAAAAGCGAAAAGATGTTTCATTTAATATGATTTGCTAAGGGTAAGGTAATGATTATCAATAATACTTCGATTGATCGTCATTCCCAACCTGCGCGGGAATGACGAAACTTTAAAGTATAATATCATCTTAAGAGATCGTCATTTCGAGCGGAGTGCAACGTAGCCGAGAAATCTATTAGATCTCTCCATTTCGCTGCGCTACAGTCGAGATGACGATTTTTCTCGTGGATACTGTCATTAACTAAAAACTTATTTTAGTAACAGGCGTAAAAATCAGGTCATCTACTCCTGCAATTTTAACTCCTATCCTGGCAAAAACATAATTTTGTGTCGGTACAATCGTAGGGATACTTACACTCATATTTAAGTTATTCAGGTCGGCAAGAGCTGCACCTCTAAGTTCTTGTACCCCGATATTATTGCCTCCATCTACAAACTGTGTTTTGTTGATATAAAGCGATACACTTTCTATATCTTTTGCATTGGCATCAGTGATGATTTTTTCCAGTTTGCAGAACCCGTTCACTTTTCCAGATGCTGCTGTTAAACTAGCACCGCGGATCATATAATATGGCATTACCTCAATGTCCATCACCTTGTTACCGCTAATATTTACTGCTATGGTATCTTGTTTACCGGCTGCATTTTTTTTCCACAAAAACGGTCCCTGGTTTGGGGAGAAAACCAGTTTGTAGTTCCCATCAAATAACTTAGCCGAAAAATTGCCATCCTGGCTAAGGTTTACATTCAGTGCGGAATAATTGCCAAAGCCAGATTGCCAAAGTTCGAAATTTACCTGGCCGTACTGCACATTGATTGCTTCGCCCTTATATACGATCCTTCCTGTAAAATCGGTTGCAGGTGCTTCGTAGTTATCCTTTTTACAAGAGGAGAATAACACGGCTATAATTGCCCCTATGATGAAATAAAATCTATTTTTCATGTCTATATCTGATTATTGATTAGGGTTTCTGATAATTTTCGGGTTGCCGTTAAGTACATCCTGCCCGATTGAAGAGTAGTAATTGCCGATACGGAAGCGATGCGCTGCGGTTACACGGCTGGGTTTAATCACCTTAAAAATATACTTCAGGTGATTGGCATTACCCGGGTTGTAGTATTTATATGGCCACAAACCAAACACCTGTGTACTGGTACGTGTTGCGCTTCCGATATTACTGGCATTGGTAAAATCAGCAGCCGACATATTATTGCCGTTCCATACTTTATCGGCCAGTCTCCAACGTTTCATATCCCAAAGCTGATGTCCTTCAAAGGCAAATTCTACTTTTCGTTCGTGTACGATACGGTCGAAAGTAATATTGGCCGGGCTCAGTGCTGTGGTTAATCCCGCGCGGTCTCTTACCGGTTTAATATAATTGGCTGCAGTAGCTGCATCGCCCAACTCAAAAGCGGCTTCGGCAGCATTTAACAAAACCTCGGCATAACGGTAGCGGATCCACCATACATCGCTCCGGGTACCAATCTGGCCTGAACCTGTAGCAGGATCTAAATATTTACGCACGTAAAAACCTGATTGTGCGCTGAATTCAAGCCCATCAACAGGACCATCACCGCCCACCACCTGCACCGAACCTGGGTTACCGGGAAGTACATTGCTTTTACTCTGCGCAAAATTGTCGCCCGTTACAATTGTACCATCGGCTAATTGATAGCCCGCCCATATATCAACCGTTTTACCTTTAAACTGTGTTCCGGGGAGAATTACAGTACCGGCTAAACGTGCATCGCGGCCAGCAAAAATATCTGTGATATTGGTATAATAAACCGGGTTTCCACTGCCATCAACCGAAGCTAAAGAGGCATAGGTATTATCGAGTTTTTCGAAAGACTGCACCAGATTTAATGAAGGGTTTAACCTTCCACCCTGTGCTTCTTCGGCAGAAGAGCGCGGCTGGTTATCGATGGTAAAACCATGAACTTTATTGGTTTTCAATTTAAAATCTTTAGCAAAGATCACCTCCGGATTACTGCCTTTATCGGTAAAAAGGGCGGCAAAATTATCAGATAGGTTTGGGTTCTTTTTGTAAAGCGAATATTTACCGCCATCGATAATTTCTTTTGCGGCATTTAAAGCTTTGGTAAAATAACCGTTAGCCATTGCAGCAGAAATGCCAACCTCTCCACCTGGAAGGGTTAATTGGGTATTGCTATATTTGGCAATAGAACCTGCATAAAGCGCAGCTCTCGATTCCATGGCCAGGGCAGCTGCTTTTGTAGCCCTGCTCTGTATGGTTGCGTTATCCGGAAGTATGGTTTTAACAGCTTCCAGTTCAGCAATCACAAAATCGTAAATTTCAGATTCTTTTGCCCTTGGGTATTGCAGGTAACTTGGATCTCCGCTATAATCATAAGCCAGGGGAACAGTAATCAGCGGAACACCGCCCATTCTTTTTACCATCTCGAAGTATACACCAGCCCTGATAAAACGTGCCTCAGCAAGAAAACGGTCGCGGTCTTCGGCTTTTAAAGCTGTAGCTTCCTGCCCGCGTTTAATAAACAGGTTCAGGTCGTTTACAAGCCTGTAAACGCCTATATCCCAGTATCTCCATGCGTCGTATCCATATTCTAAATTCTGGTGGCGAAAATAATCACCGCTGGCGGAGGCAAAACCTTCATCAAAATCGGCAAATAACCACCATGATTCGATACGTTGAAAATCAGGGAAACGATCGTACAGATCGCCAACCACGGTAAGTACCAGGTTAGGGTCTTTCCACACTGCATCAATCGGCAGGGTACTGGTAGGTTGCTTATCCAAAAATTCGGAATCTTTTTTACACGACTGCGCAAAACTTAAACATGCAATGGCAGCAAATGTGTATATGTATTTTTTCATTTGATTAGTCTTTTTCATGTTATAGCGATAATTTAAGACCGATGTTAAAGAACTTGTTCTGTGGATATTGCAGTCCATTATCGTCTGCAATTTCAGGATCTACACCATATTCTTTCAGGTTATCGATGGAGAATAGGTTATACCCGTTTACATATACCCTTGCATTCTGGATCTTGATTTTTTCTGCCCATCTTTTTGGCAAAGTATAACCAATTTCAAGTGTACGTGCCCTTAGGTACCTCACATTGTGCAACCAGAAAGTCGAGTTTCTGGTATTGTTACTATGGTCGCGGTCGTTAAAACGGATTGCAGGATATTTACCGGCCACCCATGGGCTGTTCAGGTCGTAAAGATTAGTACGGTGCCAACTGTCATCAGCAAAATTCTGCAGCAAAGCGCCTCCGTTCTGGAATGCCCAGCGTTGCTCCCAGTTCTGGTTCCAGGAGTACATGGCACCACCAGAAAAATCGGCGGTAAAATCGAAGTTTTTATAAGAGCCGCCGATGGTGAAACCAAAGCCAATGTTCGGCTGCCCTGCAGTGGTATAACCAATTGGTCTTTCATCTAAACCATCAATAACACCATCGCCGTTCTGATCCTTGTAAATTAAATCGCCGGGCAATAAAGAGCGGTTTCCCTTTCCGTCGATGTTCACTTTGTAATTATTGATCTCATCGATACTCTGAAACTGACCGGTTACTTCATAACCCCAAAAAATATCGGCATATCTATCGGTACCATTACTTCTGTAATTCTCCCATGAGTTACCAAAACGTGGTTTGTATCTTTCTAAAAGTTTTTTTCTGCTAATGGAAATATTTCCACCAACATTGTAGTTAAACTCACCGATTTTATCTCTGTAGTTTAAAGAGAATTCACCTCCAAATTGTGCATCGCTCTCCAGGTTTTCAACATTTAAAGGATATCCCAGTTCAATAGGTACAATTACGTCGTTTTTAATGGCCGGTAAACCAGAACGTTTTCTATAAAAATAATCTGCTGTTCCGGAAAGTTTACTGCCGAACATCACAAAATCCAGTCCGATATCGGTAATTTTGCTTTTAAACCAGCTCAGGTTATTGATAATCGGACCTTTATCTCTCGAAGTGGTAATGTTTTTTCCATCCAATATCACACTGCCCTGGTTGTAATTATAACCTGGGATGTAAGCAAAAGGATCGATGCCTACATCATCATCTCCCAATACCCCATAAGAAGCACGGAGTTTCAGATCGTTCAAGATATTGCTTTCGCCCAAAAGCGATTTCATAAATTTCTCTTGCGTAATTCTCCATCCAATTGATGCCGAAGGGAAATAACCAACGCGCCTATCTGGCGCAAACTTCCATGAAGCATCTCTACGACCCGAAAGCTCCAGGTAATATTTATTGTCGTAGTTATAGTTTAGCCTGCCCACGTAACCAATACGGGCCTGCTCTTCCTGTATATCCGCAAAATCCTGTCCGTCCATATCGGCAAACTGAAGCACAGGCAAAATATTAGTCTGTGGTACAGCATGCTGAAAGGTATAGGTCCTAAAACGGTCTAAACGCTCGGCCACCAAAACGCCGCCTACGGTATGTTTGCCAAAAGTGCGGTTATAATTGGCTTGAAGCTGATAGGTATTGGTATAAACTTTTTCATTTCTACGCTCCCTGTATGGGTTTGAACTACCTACTTTTTCTTCATAAATACCCGTTTCCGGATGATAGGTATATACATTATAGGTATACTCATGTCCATTGATTACGTTATCGGCGATATAATAAGAATATAAACCTTTTATTTCCAAGCCTTTTATAGGCGTTTCGTAAGAGGCTGATAAATTGGTCTGTAAAACCCTCCAGTCCGATTTCCAATACCCGCTAAGCGCTTTACTCTGTACAGCGAACTGTTCGGTATTGTGCCCTATATCGTTCGGATAATTCGGATTGCCATTGGCATAAGCCTGTTCGGTGGGCCTGTTTCTCAACAAGGCAAAACGGGCAGCCCAGTAATCATCTCCCCCTGGTACGCCTGGCTGATCGCGGCTTTCGATACGGCCATTGATGAGCATCCCCACCTTAAAACGATCGGTTATTTTAGCTTCGATATTACTCTGAATATTGGTCCGGTTAAAATCGAATTCCCTTGCCGTTCCATATACGCCTTTCTGATCCAAACGTGTAGCAGAAAAGTAATAGTTTACCCTGTCACTTCCGCCCGAGGCGCTTAGGTTTACTGAAGTTTGGGGTGCGTTAGGCGCAATGATAATATCTTTCCAGTTTTGGCTTTGGTAGCCATATTCCGTACCCGCTTTCCATTTATCGAGTTCGGCCTGTGTAATACTGGTTGCGCCGTTCTGGTTCATTTCTGCAGTAGCCTGCCCTACTTTCCATTGGTAAGCATCGGTAGTTTCCGGGAAACGCACCCAGTTCTGCCAGCCCGTGTAAGCATCAACACTAAAGGTATTACGTGTACTGTTTTTCCCCCTTTTAGTGGTAACCAAAATTACGCCGTTTGATGCCCTGCTACCATAAATAGCAGCCGATGCGTCTTTAAGTACACTGATACTTTCGATATCGTTAGGTGAAATATTATTAAACTGGCCGGCATCCTGTTGGATACCATCGATAACATAAAGCGGGTTACCCATATTACGGATCTGGATATTGGCGCTCGCCCCAGGTCTTCCGTCAGGCATCCTGAAAGATACACCTGGTAGCTTTCCGGCCAGGCCTGTACTTACCGTAGAACCGCCGTGTACTTTTTCGAGGTCTTTGCTGCTGATTGATGAAATGGCGCCCGTAATGGCTTCTTTTTTCTGCGTGTTGTAGCCTACCACAATAACCTCTGACAGATCGTTATTAGATGGCTTAAGGCTAACATTAATTTGTGTGCGACCAGCCAATGCAACTTCCTGATTGGCATATCCCACATAAATAAAGATCAGGGTAGCATTTTTATCGCTTACCTGAATTTTGAATTTTCCATTTTCATCTGTAGTTACTCCAGTGTTGGTACCCTTAACTTTAATACTGGCACCAACTACCGTTTCTCCTTTTTCGTCGGTTACTGTTCCGGTAACAGCTGTTTGCTCCTGGGCACTGAGCTGAAAGGAAAGTAAGATTAAGGTGATGGAAGTAAAAATAGCAGAAAGGACTTTACGCTTCAGAAACATTTTTTGAAGCGGGTACCAATCCAGGCAGACAAAACCGCCATAAGAGAATAAACTTCTTTTCATATTAGGTTAGGGATTTGGTTAGTTAAAGAGCTAAATGGATTTAGTTCCATTTAATTCTTATCCAAAGATTCGGTTTTTAGCTTTTCGGAGGGATACGCATTTGTATCAATCTTTCTTCATTTTGTCTCGATTTGTATTACAGCTGTTACTTTAAGGTGGTCGTCAACGCTGAGTATCGTCATCTCGACCGTAGTGTTCCGAAGGAACTCCTTTGGAGGAGAGATCTTTTAATATAATCCACAGATTTCTCCATCCCACTGTGTTCCAGTCGAAATGACGACCTTTCTATGGAATCGACCTTTCGAGGAAACAATCTTGCATCCGATAGCTATCGGATGACGACTCTTCCCTGCGGTCGTCATCCTGAGTTCAGCTCAGGATCTTAAGCAACAGTTTTTTGGAAATGAGGGGCTGGCACATTTCGGTTAGGAAAGCCCTGCTATCTCTTCAAGTCCACTCCCGATGAAAAATCCTACCGTGTGGACACAATTAATTATATTCTTCTATCGCTCTATGCCGCGGGGGCATGGTACTTTGGAGCGCCAAAGTACCCAAAGCGCTTGTCAATCCAACAAGGTGGCTTCTCACTGCCCCACGCACATCAAAAAAGCAGCGGCACTTTGTTTTGTGTTCAATTCCTTTATGGCTTTGAATTATCGTTTATGAACACAAAACCACTGCGTTTCAGGTTTGGTGGTGCCGTTTGTTCTGCATTGCACCTGTTTTTTTGATCCTCTTGCCACTTGGGATTGACAGCGTCCTTCGCTAAAACTTGTGCCTTATTAAAGCCGGTTAGCAAATGCCTAAACTATTCTTAAAATGATGTATAGCAACTGTTGGACCTAGCGTCGGGATCCGAGCTTTACGTTTAGGAGATTTAAATTACTTAGGTTTGGTGGTACTTGGGCTGGGTTACCTTTCTGGCGTTGATTACTCCCCTCCTTTTTTTAAGGAGGGGTGCCCGTAGGGCGGGGTGGTTTGCGTTAGGGATTGTAAGGGTTCAGTACCGATCCTTCACCGGTACCGGAGCGAAGCGCAGCCCTGAAAAGCCCGACCTTTTCCCGTATTTCACGGGATTAAGGGAACGCCCAGATTAATTAGCAATTCGCAGTGACAGTTTGCAGGTTTAGAAAAAGAGTTCTTTACCCATACCAAAACCAATCTGTCTCAATCTTTCTACGTATCTGCTCAAATTCGATTTAGCCTGAAAGCAAAGCATTTCTTTAATATATTTGATGCAGCTGACCAAGATATCTTGAAAAAACTCTTCATCCTTTTATCCCTGTTGTTTTCTGTCCACCTACTGTGGGCGCAACCTTATTATTTTAGGCATTACCAGGTAGAAAACGGTCTTTCTAACAACACGGCATTTTGCAGCGTGCAGGATGGAAACGGTTTTATGTGGTTTGGCACAAAAGATGGCTTAAACCGCTTTGATGGTTATTCTTTTAAAACCTATCGCCACGACCCAGACCGGGCTGGCAGTTTAGGCAACGATTTAATCTATGCACTTCACCACGATGTGGAGCAAACACTTTGGGTGGGTACAAACAGCGGCGTGTACCAATACAATCCGGCAAAAGAAAGCTTCACCATCATCAAAGAAACCAAAGGGATGCGGATTATAGATCTGGCCAGCGATCAGCGTGGAAATTTATGGATCTTATCTTCATTCAAAATATACCTATATCAAAAGCGTACCAAGAAAGTACAGGCTTTTACCCATAATGCACCTTTCGATGCCTCGCTGGTAACGGTTTTAAAAGATGGTAGCGTATGGATCAGTACCGGAAGAGGGACCCTCGAAAAATACAATCCCAAAGCGAATAATTTTCAGCGTTTTAATATCAATGGTAAAAATGCCCAAACCGAATATGGCTGGGTATCCAGAATTGCGGAAACCGAAAGTGGGAATTTACTGGTCGGCACCACCAATCAAGGTGTCAAACTTTTCAACCCTGTTACTTTAGCATCGAAAAATATACTCCGGTTAAACGACGACCAAACACCAATTTTTGTTCGTGATATCAAAAAAACAGGCCCTCATGAGTTTTGGATTGCCACCGAATCGGGCATTTACATTTACAATGATGAAAGTGGAGCGGTTATCCATATCAAAAAACAGTACAATAACGATTATTCTTTAAGTGATAATGCCGTTTACACCATTTGCCTTGACCGCGAAGGAGGGGTTTGGACAGGTACCTATTTTGGCGGTGTAAATTACTATTCGAGCCATACTTCACTGTTTACCAAATACTTTCCGCAAAAAGGCACAAACTCGATCAGTGGAAGTGACGTAAGAGAAATTACAAAGGATGGCAATGGAAATTTCTGGATCGGTACGGAAGATGCCGGCCTGAACAAACTCGATGTAAAAACAGGAATATTTGAACACTTTTTACCCGATGGAAAACCTGGAAGCATTGCCTATTCCAATATCCATGGTTTACTGGTTGATGGCGACAAACTCTGGGTTGGCACTTTCGAACATGGACTGGATGTTTTAGACCTGAAAACAGAAAAGGTAATTAAACATTACCAGGCAGGTGTTGGAAATGCCTTACGCACCAACTTTATCGTTACTTTTTGTAAAACTCGCTCTGGTGAAATTTTAGTTGGAACCATTAACGGGATTTACCGTTATAACCGCAAACGCGATGATTTTGAACCTATTGCCGGCCTCCCCTTTATTTTTTACTATTCGGTTATTGAAGACAGCAAGGGTAATATCTGGGCAGGTAGCTTTAACGATGGTTTATTTCAGTTTAACTTATCCAAATCAGGCTATGTGAACTACCGAAATATTCCTACAGATGCGAAAAGTTTAAGCCATAACACCGTAAATAGTGTTTTTGAAGATAGTAAACGGCAGATTTGGGTAACCACAGACGGTGGCGGACTTTGCAGGTTCGATCAGAAAACACATCAATTTAAGCGTTATGGCATAAAAAATGGTTTTCCCAGTAATTACCTTTTCCGCATTGAAGAAGATGCCGCAAATAAGTTCTGGATGAGCAGCACAAGAGGACTTATCCATTTTGACCCCTCCACGGGTTTAAACAAAACCTATACTAAAGCCAACGGATTACTTACCGATCAGTTCAACTACAGTTCGGCCTATCAGGATGAGGATGGCCGAACCTATTTTGGGAGCGTAAAAGGGTTAGTCAGCTTCAATCCCGCAAACTTAAAGGCAACATCTTACCAAACGCCAGTATTTTTAACCGGGTTTCAGATCAACAGTTCAGAAATCGGTTTAAACGGGACAGATTCTATTTCCAACAAATCGATCGTTTATGCCGATACCATCGAACTGAATTATAACCAATCTTCTTTTAGCATCGATTTTGCTGCCTTAAGCTACCTATCGCCCGAAATGACGGAGTATGCCTATAAAATGACAGGGCTTTATAAAAACTGGGAATATTTAAAAACCAACAGGAAGGTTTATTTTACCAAACTTGCCCCTGGCAATTATATTTTTGAGGTGAAAGCATTGGTTGAAGGGAGTAATGCCTGGAGCACCAAAAATGCGAAGTTACTGATCAAAATCCGTCCTCCTTTTTACCTCAGTCCTATTGCCTACCTGCTTTATCTGATCGCTGCGGGAGGAATTATCTTCTTTCTGGTACGGAGATATCACCGAAAAATTGCGTTAAAAAACAGCAGGCGGATGGAAGTTTTTGAGCATGAAAAACAAAAAGAAGTGTATCAGGCGAAAATCGAATTCTTTACGAATGTTGCCCACGAAATCAGGACACCACTCACCCTGATTATCGGCCCGATGGAGAAACTGATTAAACAGGCCGATGCCATACCTGCAATAGAAAAGAATTTGCGGATTATGGGGCGAAACACCGATAGGTTGCTTAAACTGACCAATCAGTTACTGGATTTCAGGAAAACCGAAACCAGCGAATTTTCATTAAACTTCGTAAAGGCCGATATTTCAGAAATCCTAAAAGATGTATTTCTTCAGTTTCAGCCCGCCGCAGAACAGCAAGATATGAAGTATAACCTTCATTTACCCGAGAAAAAACTTCTTGCTTATATCGACGTTGAGGCTTTTTACAAAATGATCAGCAATTTGGTTGACAACGCCATTAAATACGGAAAAACCACGGTACAGATCAACTTATCATTACTGGAAGGCGACAAGTTTGCTGTGAGGGTAAAAAACGACGGGCATAGGATACCCATTGACATTAAAGACAAGATATTTGAACCTTTTTTTAGGGGCAAAGAAACAGAAATAAAGGCAGGAACCGGAATAGGTTTATCGATTTCAAAATCGCTTGCTCAACTGCATAGCGGCGAGCTTTATTTAGATTTTAATGACCGTGATTTTAATATATTTGTATTAGAATTGCCTATCCATCAACTTATAGAATTTAACCTGAACGGAAAATGGAAGAAATTGTAGGCACGCTGACCATAAAAGATACTGAAGATATGGAAAGATCTGTAGTGTTACTGGTTGATGATAATGAAGATATCCTTGATTTCATTTCAGATGATCTGGAAGAAAAATACCATGTACTACAGGCCCGAAACGGTGTAGAAGCATTAGAAATATTACAGCGTGAAATTGTTCAGCTCATTATTAGCGATGTAATGATGCCCGAAATGGACGGTTTCGAATTTTGTGCGAAAGTAAAATCTACCTTAGAATTCAGCCACATCCCCGTTATCCTGCTTACCGCAAAAAATTCATTGCAATCCAAAATTGAAGGATTGGAACTCGGCGCCGATGCCTATGTAGAAAAACCCTTTTCTCCCGAGTTTTTACAGGTACAGATTTCGAGCCTGATTAAAAACAGGAACAAGATCAAAGCATATTTCGCGAGCTCCCCCCTGCTCCACCTTAAAAGTATTGCTTATTCAAAGGCAGACGAACTGTTTTTAGAAAAATTACAGGATACCATCAACAAGAATATCAGCAATCAGGATCTGGATGTAGAGCATCTGGCAGAAAAGATGAATATGAGCCGGCCAACCTTATACCGGAAAATTAAATCCATTTCTAACCTTAGTCCGAACGAGCTGATTAATCTGGCAAGGCTAAAAAAAGCTGCCGAGCTTTTAAACGAAGGGGTACTAAAAATTTACGAAATCTCAGAAATGGTTGGTTATAGCTCTCAGTCTCACTTTGGCAGAAACTTTGCCAAACAGTTCGGCATGTCGCCAACCGACTATGTAAACAGTAAAACTGTTGATAAAAAAAGCCTTAAAATCAATTAGTTAAGTCTTGTTATTTTCTTAATTTTTCCGTAAATTGTCATAACCAAAATATAGAAGTTATGAACATGCTTAAGAAAATCCAAAGCTGGGGCGATCATCATCACCCAAAATGGTTAGACTATTTTAGAATCTTATTAGGCCTTATTTTAATTTGGAAGGGCATTGATTTTTACATCAATATGCAAGCCTTTAGTAATTTAATGAGGGGCGCTTTCTTGGGCACAGCTGTGAGCATTAGCTTACTGGCACACCTGATTATTATGTTACACATTATCGGGGGCTTAGCCATTGCCCTGGGCACGCATACCCGTGTATTCTGCCTGGTTAATTTACCAATACTGATTGGGGCGGTATTCTTTGTGAATATTTCTGGTGGCATTTTTAAACCCTATTCGGAATTTTGGTTTTCGGTCTCCGTATTAATCGGCCTGGTTTGTTTTGCAATTGAGGGAAACGGTATTTTATCTGTAGATCGGGAAAAAATTTACCCTAAACAGGCGCTTTAGTTTAAACCTAAAGCCAAAAATTGCTACTAAAATGGCCTTTATTGGTCATTTATTTGGTTTTTTTAAAGTTTTTATGCGAGCTAACTAAATGATTAGCAATACTTAAAATATTTATGCAAATATTTGAATGGAAATCATTTGCAGATTTGCGCCAAGTTCGTACTTTTGCAGCGGAGAGCTGGCAGAGTGGTCGAATGCGGCAGTCTTGAAAACTGTTGACTGTAACAGGTCCGGGGGTTCGAATCCCTCGCTCTCCGCTGAAATGGTTTCAAAAACCAAGAAAAGCCTGCAAATCGTATGATAGCAGGCTTTTTTCATTTCCGGGACCCTACAAAACATGCATAAATTCGCATAGTTCTGGTGAGTGATTCGGTGAGTAAAATGAAAAATTGAAATGACTCACCGAATTTGACATAAGAATCTGAACATCAACATGTTCAGAGAGTATACATCTTGACTTTTGGACACTTCAAAGCTAAATTTGTTAACCATTAATGTGAGACATTATGAAAACCAATTTCAGCTTGCTCTTCTATTTGAAGAAGTCAAAAAATTATCAGAATGGCCCTGTAGCCATTTACATGAGGATTACCGTTGATGGTAAAAGATCCGAAATCACCACAGGAAGATCTTGTGAACCGGAGAAATGGATCGTTGCCTCCGGTCGGGCTAATGGAAAAAAAGAGGATTCAAAGTCCTTGAACGCCTACTTAACAGACCTACAGATGAAGGTTTATGAGGCGCACCGCCAGCTTACCCAACGAGACGAAATGATTACGGCGGACGCCATCCGCGACAGATTCCAGGGAAAAGAAGAGAAACAGACTACACTGATCGGGGTATTTCAGGAGCATAACCGTAAAGTGGAGATTCTGGTGGGAACCGAATATACCAAGGGAACGGCTCAAAGATACCGCACTTCCCTGAAACACACTGAAGATTTTTTACAATGGAAATATTCCGTAAACGATATAGATCTCAAAAAGGTAAACCATGAGTTTATAACTGAGTATGATTTTTATTTACGCTCCGTCCGGAAATGCAACAACAACTCCGCTGTAAAATACATGAAGAATTTCGGCAAAATCATCAGAATATGCCTTGCCAATGAATGGATGTCACTCAATCCTTTTTTGAATTATAAGAACAAAGTTAAACCAGTGGAGAGGGTGTGCTTAAACGAAGAGGAAATGGCTGTGCTAGCCCGCAAGCCCATGCTAAGTGAAAGGTTGGAACAGGTCAGGGATATATTTCTTTTCTGCTGTTTTACCGGACTGTCTTACATAGACGTAAAGCAATTGAGAGAAACAGACATTTTACCGGGCATAGACGGTGAAAAGTGGATTTCGATCAAAAGACAGAAAACCAATGTACCCTCGCGCATACCGTTACTGCCAATGGCCACATCATTGATTGAGCGCTACAAGAACCACATGACCCGCAATATCACAGGGATGATATTCCCAGTCTGCAGCAACCAAAAGATGAACAGTTACCTCAAGGAGATCTCAGATGTTTGCGGAATCAAGAAACAGATCACTTTCCATATTGCCAGACATACTTTCGCAACAACCGTTACGATGTTAAAGGGAGTGCCCATAGAGAGCGTATCCAAGATGCTTGGACATACCAATATCCGAACTACTCAGCACTATGCCAAGATCCTAGATATCAAAGTGGGGGCAGATATGGCCAAATTAAAAGCGGAGAGCAATTATGAGCCTATAAACTTCAACCATAAAATTGTACGAACCAAATCGTTTGGCCATGAAAGATAAGGGAAATACGATCAATATAGCTGATGATCTAATTATCAACCGGATCTACATTATCAGGCGTCAGAAAGTGATGCTGGATGAAGACCTGGCAGAACTCTATATGGTAACGACAGGAAACTTAAATAAGGCAGTAGCCAGGAACATAAATAGGTTTCCAGAGGATTTTATGTTCAGGCTGAATGATGACGAATTCAAGAACTTGCTCTTCCAAAATGGAAGAGCAAGCTGGGGAGGAAGGCGCCAGGCACCAAATGCTTTTACGGAAGCAGGCGTCGCAATGCTTTCAGGTATCCTTTCCAGTGATCGGGCCATTAATGTAAACATCCAGATCATGCGAATTTTCACCAAAATGCGACTGCTGCTTTCTGACAACATGGAGTTCCGTATAGAGCTGGAAAAGATCAAGAAAAAACTGACCAATCAGGATAAAAACATGGAAATCGTGTTTCGCTACCTTGATGAGCTTCTCGAGAACAAAGAAAACTCCAATCCGCCAAGAAAGCGCATAGGGTTTAAACCAGATGATCTTTAAGGCATTCCTGCAGTGATTCAAGGTGCTATAACGGCATCTTGAATTTTTAAGCAAGAGTAAAACCTTTAATCTTGACAAAAAACCTAAAGTCATTAAGCATTGCTGCCGGGTTTTTACCAACAGTAGAATATCCTGGAAAATTATGGCGTATATGCGAGAAGCGGGAACAGCTAGGGATTCGAGCGCTGGGATTCCGCAGGCCGCAATGCGCGGTGGGGATCTTGAACTACAACAAAATGGTGTCCGTTTTTTATATTCAACTAAACACAGAAAGATATAATCTGAAATTACTTTATATTTCCATGTTTTGCCTCTTTATCTGTCCAGCCCCTTATTTCTTTCATTCCCTAAATCGCGTTTTCTATCCTGTTCTTTCTGAATCTGGTTCTGAAGGTCAATCTGATGTTTTCGTTCGATAGCTTCAGGGATTTTCAATACCCAATCAGGCAGTTTTTCAATGGCAGCAGAAATAATCCCTTTTTTTATGGTCATCAGCGAGTTCATCTTAAAAGGCTCATTATGGCCAATTGTACTTTCAAGTATATCAACGGAATCAAACTGATCGTAAAACTTCGTTAAATTTTTAAGTCCACCGATAAAATTTTTATTTACATTGTCAACATCCACAAAGTGCCCCCCGGCCCTGGCCCTCATATCTACCCTGTTGATTGAAGCCTCGACAGATGGCAGCCCAATAAAGATCATCCTTACCTCATACCCAGCATCCTTAAACTGTCTAACACTATCCATTACCCCCTCTGTCCTAAAATTGGTTTCAAAAGCAAAGTCCTTTCTCCCCGCAATCGCATTATCCTTTCTTTTTTGGAAAACAATCCCATTTGCAGCTTCATACAGGGTACCGCTATCTGTCGTCGGGTATTGGTGTTTTAGGATAGCCATTTCTTTATCCCCATCAAATATATCTGTTCCAGGTGGAACAAATGTACCAGATAGGGTCGATTTGCCGGCTCCATTGGGGCCGCTCAAAACATAAAGCTGTAAAGGCTTCATTTAACTTAATTTTTTTATAAGGCTAATTTTTCCAGACCGGGCATCGACACTTACCAGTTCCGTTCTATCGGCATACTCATTTATGAAGAGATTAGGGGCTGTGCAAAGCTCATTCTGATAAGTCCTAAACGATCCCCTTACAAGGTTCTCCTTTTCTACCTCACGCAATTTACTCTCCAGAAATTCTGATTTTTCCGTTAAGGACCGCTCATGAAATGGGATAAACGTTAGTTTGTCCATAAGTTTATAAAAAGGACTTTTAGGGTCTACTGCAGATTTCAGTTTTGGCCAGTCGCTCAGAAGAACAACGACACCCTGTGGTATTTCTACCGCATCTACATAGATGCTAAGTGCCAGGGGCTGATAATCATGTTCTCTCAAATCTACTGATTTTTTCATTTGCTATCAAGTTTAAGTTACACGTTTGAATGTTTATAGAAATAGTATGCGAGCCAGGCAGTAAATACTAAGCAGATCACCAGAACCGTGAACGCAATAATGACACGCTTGGTCAGTTTCGCAAAGTGGTGATGGTTCTGCACATGGATCGTGTAGGGTATCCTTGAAACGAGATCTTTGATCATACGGAAAGTTTCGTCCATGTTCTTTTGATGACTGCTGTTAAGAAACCTATCTACACTTTTCTTCACTTCACGCAGATCAGATGTATAGTCTGGTACCTTTAACATGGGATACTCCAGGCCCCTGGCTTCAAGTATCTTCAGTTTCTCCTCTAATGTTCGCTGCCTTTGGTAAAGGCTGGCGATCTGTTCTTTTTCTGATAACATATCTTAAGGTTTTAATATCAAAATCTTATCTGATGGACTGCCCTTGGCTGTGTCCTCTTTTTTTCTTCTTGCGTTTCGGCTCCTGGGTATTAGCAGTGAACGTAGGTCCATATGTAGGTTCCAGCATGATGCCCAAAAAACTTCCAACTGTTGAGCTTATTTTTTCAAGCATATCTGTACTTCTTTGAAACAGTCCCTTGGAAATATCCTGTGCGAGTTCTAAAATAAACCCATTTTGTAATTGACCAGGTTTAATCCCCTCATCCAGAGTATCCAACTGCTTCCTTTGCTCTATTGTGCCGTTACTTTTGATGTTCGAATAGGCCAAAGTATCCCTTAATTCGCGGTTGAAGTTAAACTGCCGGTCAAAAAGAGTTTCTCCGCACTGCTTGAAAGCGAGGCGATCAAACTGCCCCATTTTTTTTGAATGCTCGATATTCTTACCCCTGGAACTGTTCATGGGACTTAATTTGACTTTATTGGTAAGATCCTTTCTGCTTACGATCACCTGGATGTGCCGCTGGTCTCCCTGCTTCAATTCTCCACGCTTTTTCAGTCCATCCTTCACCTCCCTGTCATTATGGGTGTAATATCTATGGTTTTCCACCTTTGCGAACCAGACCAGATCGCTGCTGCTGTTAACCCCCGCCCTGTTAAAGTTTCTGGCATATTCATCCATAATCTTGACAGCATATTCTTTCAGCCTCAAGGGCATTTGTTGCTCACCGTAGCTTTCCTTCAAGTGTTTGAGTTCTTTTTGGCTGGGACTGATATTGATCAGGAAAAACTTAGCATCATCTTTTCCGAGTTTCGCAATATTGCCATCAATGGTGGTCCGAACGTCATACGGCTCATAGTACCGACCTAAATGGTTGAACCATTTTTCTGGTTCCCGAGCAGGATTTAACCTGTTTTCCTTTTCGAGATAGTTCACCAATTGCCCACTACTGCCCTTGTTGTCCGCAGTTTTGCTGTCAGTTATATTGATATACATTACAATAACATTATCTGGTTCCTTGTAGCAGCCAGCAACTGCACCTTATCTTTCTTTGATCCAATGGCAGGAAGATTGTCCCTGGCAATAGCGTATCCATCAAAGATATTCAGAAAGAGCTGTTTGAGGCTTTGCTTATCCTGGATCCGTACAGAGATTGATTTGTAGTGTAGCTCAAGTTGATATAAAAACTGGTTCTGCTTTTCCATCAATACCGGCACCATTTCGTTTTGTTTTAAAAGTCCGTTAAAGCCTGTGATCAACCTTTTTTGTGCTTCAGACAACTGCGCAACCTCCCTCCTGGTCGGAATAAGCAGGTCATTTTCCTGGGTTTTGATAAACCCGATATAGTCTTTATGGTTACGGGCCATAGTAGTTTTTAGCAGATCATCATTGATGTCCAGCGGATCTTTTTTCGTTCTGTAGAAATATTCTGTCATCTGAAGAAAAACCAGCCGCTTTGATCTCCCTAGCTTTAAGGCTATCTTATCTAACTTAATACCTTCAGCCTCTGAATATTTAATCGATTTTAATACTTCATTCTTCATCCATTTTTTGTTTTTAAAAGAATATTAATGGTATATATCTTAATATAAATAGCTATGTAAATAGATATCCTGATTGCCAGATCGCTATATATCCAACTATATTGCACCCCTGAAGGGGTGCCGAAAACCTGCCCAATTGCGTCTTAGTGAGATCAAAGCACCCCTGGAGGGTGCTTCAAACCCCAATAGCAATAGCTTGGGGCGAGAAAGGTAGGGCTCTGCCCAACCTCCGCTCGCTCCTTTTTCTGGAAATGAAAAAGGACCTTTCTGCATAACGTATAACCTTTCTATTGCCTCATAGAAAAATAAGATCGAGAACACAAAAAAGGAAAAATATCCTATCCAACTGTATCATGATGGCTGTACGGCTATTTTAACTAAATTGTTAACTATATTGGAGGATATGGATTAAAACTCACCTGACTTGCAATCACCGTATTGTAGCTTGGCTTGTAATCGATCCAGCCATGATCAACCAACTCTCTGATACACTTGTGATAGGTATTATATGAACGGATTGCAGATAACCTCATCAGTTCCTTGCGGGTCACCCTGAAAGGAATTTTCTGACCTTGGATCTGACAGCAGCTTACCAAGGCTGTAAAAAGACTGATGTGGCTTGGCAGAATATTTTCTTTGGTTCCCGATAATTTTAGAAAATCGCGTTGAATCTTTGCAGTATCGATCATATGCCTCCCTCTTTTTCCATCAGTTTTGAGATGTCAGCATAAGCATAATAGAAAATGCTTCCAACCTTTTTGAACGGCAGGGTTCCATTTATACGCAGGTTCTGTAGCGTCCCTGCACAGATGTTCAATAACTGCCGGACCTCGGCACTACGCAACCACTTCCTCTGATCGAAAATAGCTGAACCACCAACATTCATTTTTTTGAGTTCATCGAAAAGCTCTGTTTTGAACTTCTGAAGATCTGCTTCCGTTAAGATTTCTAACTGCATAAATTGCCTCCCTATTTAATTAATCTTTAGCAAAGATCAGAAGGCGAAAAGGCAATACAATGACCAGCGCACTGCTCTGGTCATGTTTAATATATATACAGGAGATAGGGCTCCTTATTTTACATCGATTATCTTAAATAGCTGTCGATCTGGGTAAATGACAGTTCCTTTCGATGGGATGTCTCCCTCTTTTTCGACGAAATAGTTTCTGGCAGTTTCTACCGGAATATGCTTTTCGCCGTGGCTAAAGTATTTGGCAATCATTTTTGCGTAGGTTATCTTGTGGTCGCACCTAAGCAGAAGCCTACCAGATGGCAGCCTTAGATTGCGCATCTGCTGAAAAAGATCCATCAAAGTTGGCAGATGCTCATCTTCAATACTAATTTTTTGCTTCACTTCGTATTGCGTCAATATAATTATCTGTTGCTTTAATTTCTCAATCTCATTAATATATTGCTGGATGACCTTGTCTTTTTCTTCAATTACAAGTGGTGCCGGTCTAGCATTCCATCTATCGATTCCCAGAAGAAACTTTTGAAATTGTTTTAATTTTTCAATTCTATCCAGATCTCGGTCATGGTTACTGCTATGAGGATTCTTGTTCTTAAAATGGCCGATTCTATTTTCTAAGAGATCCCACAACTGTCTGTAAAATTCCTTTTCTGGGGCAATGTTATTTTCTAATGTATGGCTGAGGTGATGTACATAATAGTCCGGATATTCTTCCGCGTCCAATTTATAGAGTTTTAACAGGAAGTGGCTATCGGCGTTTCGCCTCCAGGGACCGAAAAGATTGCCGATGTCGTAAGGATGAGGAAAAAAATCAAACAGTTTACGTGCTTTAAAAAAGTCAGCTTTCATAGGTATGTTTAATAAAGTAAATTTCTAAGGCTTTAGATAAATTTAAATTAAAAAAATTACATATACGAGTTTTGCTACTGTAGAGGCTTTTTGTTTGCATCGCATTCACCGTTAATAATCACTAATATTAGAAGCTTAAAACCACTTAAAATGAGCCGATTAGCCACTTTCAAGCGAAATCTAGTGACCAATATAGGCCGAAAAAGATGGCCACGATGGATGAAAACCAGTGGCCACTTTTAGCGGAAACCCCACTTAACTTGTCTCGTCCTGATATAGCTTGTCGTTTTTGAGTTATAATACTAGAATTAGTTTACATCTTCTGAGTGGTAATACTGGAATTAGTTTACACCACTTTTGTATTAGTTCTGATATTACTTTAC
>Ga0182007_10000070_pt1 | contig 82063 bp, 56 predicted proteins | sample Sormic07211113_1_FD_123023 | JGI IMG/M metagenome (GOLD analysis project Ga0182007, IMG submission 123023) | Rhizosphere microbial communities from Sorghum bicolor, Mead, Nebraska, USA - 072115-113_1 MetaG | ecosystem: Host-associated > Plants > Roots > Rhizosphere | place: USA: Nebraska...
CAGCGTGACCCAACTCAGCGAAGTGCTCACCTATGACGCCAACGGCAACATCACGAAGATCAACGACTGGACCAATGACCTGAGCGATGGCCCGCGCACCAAGATATTCGGTTACGACGCGCTTAACCGGCTGAGCAGCGCGCAGGCGAACGGCCTGTGGGGCATGGAGAGCTACACCTACGACCCGCTCAACAACCTGCGCACGCGGATCACCGGCGGGCAGACCCTCACCTACAACTATGACGCCAGCAACCGGCTGGGCTCGATCAGCGGCGGTACCGGCAGCACGTTCGTGTACGACAACCGCGGCAACGTCATCAACAAGAACGGCGCCAACCTGGTGTTCGACCAGAAGAACCAGCTGACCCAGATCCCTGGCTACGGCGACTACGCCTACGATGCGGCGGGACGGCGGGTGATGAAGACGCCGGCGGGCGGCGGCGCCCCGACGTACTACTTCTACAACCAGGCCGGGCAGCTGCTGCACCAGGTGGATACCGGGACGGCCAAGGCCACCAACTTCGTCTACCTGGGACGCAAGCTACTCGCCCGCAACGAGAGCGTGCAGCTGGTGGCGCCGGGCGCGATCAGCTTCGACGCCAACCCCAACGACGGCAGCTACACGGTGAGCTGGCCTCCGGTGATCGGTGCCAGCCTGTACACCGTGCAGCAAAGTGCCAACGGCGGTGGCTGGACAGCCGCCTACAGCGGCAGTGCGACCAGTACCACGCTGAGCGGCATGGCTGGTGGCAGCTATGTCTATCGGGTGCAGGCCTGTGCCGGCAGTACCTGCACGGACTGGACCACCTCGGCCACGCTGGGCGTGTGCCCGGCGCTGCCCACCGTCACGGTACCCAGCGGCACCATCAACGGCACCTACACGGTGAGCTGGACGGCGCCGGCCAGTACCACCGGCTATGACGTGCAGGAGCGCCTGGACGGCGGCAGTTGGACCACGATCGCCAGCAACACCGCAGCGACCTCGATCAGCCGTCCCGGCGCCACCAGCGGCAGCTACACCTACCAGGTCTCGGCCAAGAACGCCCACGGCAGCCGCGGCTGGGCCGGCTCCGGAGCAGTGACCGTGGATACGACCTATGGCGTGGTGCCGACGGCACCGGCCAGCCTGACGGTTCCGGCCAGCAGCACCGGTAGCGCCACGCTGAGCTGGAGTCCTTCCAGCCTCACCACGTCCTACGTAGTCGAGAAGAGCAGCAACGGCGGCGTCAGCTGGGCGGGCATTTACAACAGCAACGGGACCAGCGTGGCCGTATCGAGTCTGGCCGATGGCAGCTACGTCTTCCACGTGCAGGCCTGCAACACGTACGGCTGCAGTCCGTGGACGGCGGGCAATGCCACGCTGGTGGTGACGCATCCGCCGGCCACGGCACCGACGGTCAGCGTGCCGGCCAACAGCACCAACGGCAGCTACACGGTCAGCTGGAGCGGTATCGCCGGGCCGGTCAGCTACACGCTGCAGGAGCAGGTCAACGGCAGTGGCTGGACCACCGTGCAAACCAACGGGATGACCAGTTGGAGCATCAGCGGACGAGGCAACGGGACCTACGGCTATCAGGTGCAGGCGTGCAACGTGGGTGGCTGCGGACCCTGGAGTGCGGTGGCGAGTACCACCGTGCTGCTGCCACCGGCGGCACCGGCCAGCATCAGCGTGCCGGCGACCAGCAACGGTCCCATCGCCATCAGCTGGGCAGCCAGTGCGACAGCGACCAGCTACGGGCTCGATCAGAGCGCGAATGGCGGCGGTTGGGTGCAGGTTTATGGCGGAGGCGCCACCAGCACCACCCTCTCGGCGGGTGCGTCCGGCAGCTACAGCTACCGGGCCTACGCCTGCAATGCCAGCGGCTGCACCGGCTACGCGACCAGCAGTGCGGTGGCGGTGACGATCGCGCCGGCCAGTGCGCCGAGTCTGAGTATGCCAGCAAGCAGCAACTCCGGTAGCTACACGGTGAGCTGGGGCGGTGTGAGCGGGGCGAACAGCTACACCCTGCAGGAGCAGGTCAATGGCGGCGGCTGGGCCACAGTGCAGGCGAACGACAATACCAGTTGGGGTGCCAGCGGCAAGACCGACGGCACCTATGGGTATCGGGTGCAGGCGTGCAATGTCGGCGGCTGTGGGCCGTGGAGCGGTATCGGAACGGTCAGCGTGGTGTTGATTCCACCCGCGCCCGGGGCGCCCGGCCTCAGTGTGAGTGGCCCCTCCTACAAGCCGGTGGTGAGTGCGACCTGGTCGACCGTGATCGGCGCCACGAGCTATCAACTGGAAGAAACGCACCCCCAAGACGGCGTACACATCGTCTACAACGGCTCAGGCACATCTTGGAGGGAGTTGATCTTTGCCACCGGGACGGTGCAGTTCCGGGTGAAGGCGTGCAACAGCGCGGGTTGCTCGGCCTTCAGCAACTACAGCAGCGTCATGCTGAATTCAGGCCTTTGAGCCAGGGATGTCGTCATGTCTATGAAAAAGGTTTCATCATGGTTGATGCTGGCGAGCCTGTGGTTATGTGCAGCGGTGACTCATGCCGGCACGGTGACCTATGTGTACACCGATCCGCAAGGCACGCCGCTGGCGGAGGCCGATGCCAGTGGCAACATCACGGCACGGTTCGAGTACACGCCGTACGGGGTGTCGGTGTCGAGCATGGGCGCGGCGCCCAACGGGGTGGGCTATACCGGACACGTGAACGATCCGGAGACCGGGCTCGTGTACATGCAGGCGCGGTACTACGATGCGGAGGTGGGGCGGTTTTTGAGTGTGGATCCAGTAGGGCCCAGTGCTGGTAGTCCTTTCAGTTTCAATAGATTCTCTTACGTAAACAATAATCCGATCGTTAACATCGACCCGGATGGAACAACTTGTACGAGATCAGGCTCATCAGAGAGTTACGAATGTCATGTGGACAGTAACGACGGCAAGTTCACTGACCGACAGATTAAGGATACGAACAAGGCTTATACAGATACGGTTAACACATTAAACTCGCATCCCAATGCAACCGTGGCGGTAACCGTGCAAGGCGTATCTTTCAAGGCGAAGGCTGGCGATGTTGCACGCGGCCTTATCAGCGCCAAGGTTGTCACAGCTCTGGCTTCGAGCACTGCACGGGCGCAGACGGCTGGTGGTGGCTTGTTCGCAACCAGCAATTATTTCCTTAATTACACACCGGAGATCACGATTTTTAAGAATGCGGTGACATCCGATCGTCGCAACGGTACGGCGCATATCGAGGCCGACCTGAGGCGAACTTTTGCACACGAAGGTATTCATACAGTGGCGCGAGAAAGTGCCCTGTTTAACGTATATAAAGCCAACGAGGATCATTGGGGCACTCTCCATCTTAAGGAGTACAATAGGGCCGGTGACAAACTCCTTGACGGAGACAGATAAGCCATGCAGCGCGTAGCTACTAACGTAGCGGTTGTTGTCGTCTTGATCTTCGGTCTGCTCCCTGTGGTGCATAGTGCCGAGCAGGTCAGAGGCTATATCTACGATGGGACCGGTAGAGCCAATAGCCTATCCATCGTCATCGATGTCACTACGCATATTGTCGAGATACAGGGTACGGCGCGCGCGCGCATCAATACCTCACGTGGCGATACGTCCGGTACCTATGAGGACTGCGGCAACGATGCCTTTTATTGCCTAACCGGAATGCTCGAGATCGTCATTCCCAAAGTCATGCCGAGGAAGCAGTGGAGCTATCACGGCTTGTCCTGCCGAAGTGTCGCGCAACCGGGAGGGGACGCCTACCGCATCACCTGTCGATCACCCAAGTACCATGGGCGGCCCACGTACACGTATTCGCTCTCGCATGGCGTCGTGTCCATCGAGAGTTCCCCCATAGCGGGTAGTTACGGATATAAGTTACGTGGCGAAAATGGACTGTTTTCATCGGGGAGTAACCCTTAGGGAAGCTCTGATCTATGGAGCGTTGAATAGACGTCTATATGAGTCATGGGGTCGGAGTCATAGGGTCAGGTCTTGTTTTGCCACATTACCCGGCGTAGCCTGCCTTCATGTCCCGTCCCCTTCGTATTGAATTTGCTGGCGCGCTGTATCGCGTGATGGCGCGGGGCGACGTGCGTGCAGCGATCTTTCTGGGCGAGGAGGATCGGCAAGCGTTCTGCGCGGGGCTCGCGCGTGTGTGCGAGCGTTTCGAGTGGCGCTTGTGGGCGTATTGCCTGATGGACAACCACTACCACCTGCTGGTCGAAACGCTGCGGCCGACGCTTTCGCGGGGGATTACCAGTTATTCCCTGATGCGTCAGTCGAAAGCTCAACTGTAACGGCGCCTGTAGGCGAACCCATCAATTTGGCACGCATTCTCCGTGAACCGCCGCTAGCCCCAAACCGACCACGGCCCAAGGCAAAACGCAAACCACGTCCGAGCAAAAGTAAGAAGCGATAGCTTCAACAGCTTCAACTATGACTCCCAGGCTTTCGACCTTTGTGCCGCCTGATTTGAGGGACGTGGGTACGCAACCATGAGCGCGTTTCTGCGGGTGACGGGGGCGTCTAGCGTTGATCTCTCTGCAGGTTGTTTATCCGGAACATTTTTGAAAAAGGGCGGTTATCGGGGGTACGGGGCTGGTTCCGACCTAAACCGAACACCGCCGAGGTGACTTAAACCGAATACTTCTGGTGTACTGAAACAAGTGCTTGACGGCGGCTGTGTGACTTCGTCATGCAGGCAGACAAAGCAATCCCCACAGTGAACACCAAAACGCGCGTGATTCGCAGCGACAACGACAAAGAGTTCTGCGGCAAGGCGATGCTCACCTGGACCCAGGTCCGTGGCGTGCACTTGCGCCTGATCGAACCGGGCAAGCCAACCAGAATGCCTCCATCGAACGTTGACGGCGGAATACTACGAGGAGCGACCGAAGAAGGCGCTGGGCTGGTTGACACCCTCCGCCTATGCGCAGTTGAAGTGAACCCGGACTCCAGATCAGACCGCTACTCAAAGCGGGGGTGGGGGACATCGCCTCTTGCTGATTTGCGCGCCTACGCGACTGCCATTAGAGTAGGCAGCGCCGCGGGTCTGACCGGTCCGGCTGTTGGTCAGACCCAAGCTGACATGGAATTTAGCCTGGACGGAGTCGACGAATCGGAGTGACCTTTTTTCACGTCAGGTGGCCGCGGCCGTGCTAGATCTCCGCGGCTCTGACTAGGATTTGTTGAGGGTATCGCCATGGGAATGACCACCGTAGATGCATGGGATGGTGCCACGATATTCATCACGTCCGAACTTATGGGCGAGTCCTCCAGAACGGGAGAAAACGAATACGGTCTAGAGCGCTTCAAAAACGCCTTTTACAGGAAGCTAAAAGCCTTACCGAAGCGTGAGGAGTGGCCAGTATTCGGCTGCGCCGAGGTCAACGCAGCCTACCTGCTGACCGTATTTCACGACGTAAAGCTAAAGAACGTTCGGATCAAGAAAGCGATCGACGGCCAATTGCTGAAGGATCCATGCAAGAATTGTAGCCAATGGCTTGAGCCCGCGGATGCTGATCGCGTCTACAGAATTCGAGCAGAATTTTTGCCCTCGGACCAGCAAGAGGGCGAGAGCCGCGTGCCAAAGGCCGGCGGCTCTTACGCAGACGAATTTCCCGCTTTGCCAAGCTCGTCCAAGTTGTCCAAATAGCGCGCGCCAAGCCATTCCCGGACAGCCGTGCCTCATGCCTTAGCCCATCCCCCCTCGCGTATGTACACCGCCCTAGCCTAGGTTGACCGCATACCGTGGCGTGGCGCGCCGTCGTGACCGGACAGCTTGTTATGGTTACTTTGTTGAATACATGGATGCCTCGCGCAACGTAGTACCGGTGCCGATGGGTGTCCAAATTGGGGCGCGGTTGCAGTGTACTCTCCCAAACCCTGCTCAACGAAAAAGGCACCCCAAAAGGGTGCCCTAGTTTCCCAATGTTGGTGTGTTTTAGGCCTTCTTAGCGGGAGCTTTCTTGGCCTTTTTTACCAAGGTTTTCTTGGCCGGCGCAGACTTCTTCGCAACGGCACCACCTATCAACAAGCTTTCGGCCGTAACGCCACTTTTCCTAAGCGCCTTTGCAAACCACAGCGGCTGACGGCCACGGCCGGACCAGGTCTCACCGCTGTCGGGGTTGCGGTACTTCGGAGCAACCGAACCCGTACCTTTTTTGCTGGTGGCCTTCTTATCACCGCCACGGCTCGGGTAGACCTCATTGATGGTCAGGCCCGCAGATTTGAGCATCGCATCAATCTTCTCGCGGACGGTGCGAACCTGCGTTGCGCGAGCTTCTTGCATCTGAGCTTCAGCGCCGGCGATGAGAGCCTGCAGTTCTTTTGGAGAAAGGTTCTTAAGATCGATTGCCATGTTTTGGACTCTTTAGTATTGGACGTCTGAAATAGGGTAACAGCTTACTTCTTAGAAAGTTTCGCTTAGTCGATTTTTGTGCGGCGACTGAAAGCCGAAGAATGCATAGTTAGGGTTTTTTGAGGCAAGGCCATGTCCGGTATTGTGAAGGCGCCGTCAGCCTGTTGAGAGAGCACAGAAGGAGCAATTATGGACGTTTACGAACCAAGTGCGCGACGCATTGCCGCAAGAAGCTGTGGCGCACGTGCTTGGCGGGTTTCTGATTTTTTTGTTCTTCGGTATGGGCGTTATGTCCTACGAAGCTACAGTTCGCATCGTGAGGCAGACCATCGACTTCGCCTTTCTACAGGCGAGCGATGCATGAGGTCCGTCCGAGGGTGGTCGGCTTTTACGGGGCAGGGTGCGCCTGTGTTATCGAGGGTAGGGCAGAGGCGAGTCTTGATTCGAAGCGAATCTTGCCGATCATCTCGGCCAGTCAAGTCTTCCGTGCCGTACCACACCGGGCGCGTGCCTGGACAAAATTAAAGGGTAGCGGAAGGTGGTTGCGGTGTCTGAGCCGCCGCCTCCAGCTCGCATTTGAGCTTTTGGTTAGTCATTTCTTGGAAGGTCTGTTTGCCAAGAAGAATTGCATCGGAGACGCGCTGAACACGCTTATACCATCGACGGAAACCGTACATGAAGCAAAAGATACCTACTCCCCCAAGAGCCAGGATGAAGACGATGCTGTGTGTGGCTTCCAGGATCTGCCAAAACGTCCAAGCTTCGTGGCGTTCGGCATCGCCTTGATGGTGAGCGAGGTACTCCTTATTGTTCTGGAGAGCCTTCCGAAGGAACGCTTTCTCGGTGTCTGATCCATCTTGGGAAGGGGACCACGTTACGATCGCGTCGTTCAGTCGGCCTGCTTGGATAGCATCCAAGCGATCTTGAATGTGCAGTACGGTACCGACACTACGGGTATAGGCGATCGCTTGTTGAGACTCTTCCCTACTTTTGAAGCTGAGGTAGCCAATGCCCATCACGAACAGAGCCAGGATCAGTAGCACCCAAGCGCCAAAAATCGCCATGAATTTATACAGATTGTCCGTGGGCGGCGATGGGAGCAGTTGGATATCCATGGTTCTAGTTCGCCTTCGACATGGGTGAAAGACAGACACCTGGTGTTGATGGATCTGATTGCGGAGCCGCTATCATCGATCAAAACGACTTTTCTCTATTGCTCGTAAAAGGCCTGAGCAGCAGATATCGACATTTGCGAGAAAGTCTTGAGCTGCTGGAAGCAGTCCGACGTCCCCCCGCTTTGAGTAGCGGGACGGTTTAGAGTCCGGTGTCACTTGACGTCACCCGCGACGCAAGCACGCTCTGCGCTCGCCTCTCTAAAGAAACATGTGCGTGGAAGTACGATTGCCAGTTTGACGGCGGCGATTCGCAGGTGGCTCATCCAATCGGTAGCTGCCCGTCTGATCTTGGTCGATTCTGTTGAAAAACACTCTTGCTGCGGCGTGATGAAAGTGATTGACTGATCACCCATCGATCAAGCGGGATTTTCGCGATGATGGGACGTCAGCGGGCTGCACAAGCACCCTTGTTCTACGCCTTCAACCTTGACGATCACGTTCCCGCCGACCATCTTCTTCGCGGCATTGATCAGTTCCTTGATCTGAGCGAACTGCACGCGCATTTGTCCGGGCACTACAGCCATACCGGCCGTCCCTCGATCGACCCAGCGCCGCTGATCCGCATGCTGATCGTGGGCTATTGCTTCGGGATTCGCTCGGAACGTCGGCTGTGCGAAGAAGTGCACCTCAACCTTGCGTATCGTTGGTTTTGCCGGTTGGGCCTAGAAGATCCGATCCCGGATCACTCGACGTTTTCGAAGAACCGGCACGGCCGGTTTCGCGACAGCGACACGCTGCGGTTCGTATTCGAACAGGTGCTTGCACGTTGTCTGAGCGAGGGACTGGTCGGCGGCGAAGGATTCGCGACGGATGCGAGTGTGATCAAGGCCGACGCCAGCCGTCAGCGTGGCGTGCCGGGCGCGGAGGTGCACTGGGACAAGACAACGCCGCTAACCCGACCCGTGCGCGAGTACCTTGAAGCGTTGGACGCTGCGGAGGAGGAACGTACCCCGCCCAAGAATGTGTCGCTGACCGATCCCGCCTCGCAGTGGACTGCAGCGCCAGGCGGCCCGGCGTTTTTCGCCTACTCCACCAATTACCTGATCGATACCAAGGCCGGCGTGATCGTGGATGTGGAAGCAAGCCCCGCACATCGAACGGCGGAGGTGAATGCCACACGTACCATGCTGGAGCGGACTGAAGCGCGCATGGGCATGAAGCCCAAGCGCCTGATGGGCGATACAGCCTATGGCTCAGCCACCATGCTGGAATGGCTGGTCGAACAGCAAGGAATCGAACCGCACGTGCCGGTATGGGATAAATCAGAGCGATCCGATGGCACGTTCTCCCGGACTGAGTTTGCGTGGAACGAGCAGGACAACACCTATGGCTGTCCTGGCGGCAAAGTGCTGCGCTCGAACTGGCGCGCCTTCAAGGTGCCGCGCACCGGGGTGACCAAAGCCGACACGATCATCTATCGCGCCAGCGAGCATGACTGCCGAGACTGCTCCCTGAAAGAGCAATGCTGTCCGAACACCCCGATGCGCAAGATCGCGCGCAGCATTCATGAACATGCCCGCGAGGTCGCACGCAAGATTGCCACGACGCCTCAATATCTGCGGTCACGCTGCGAGCGCAAGAAGGTCGAGATGTTGTTTGCTCACCTCAAACGCATCTTGCGGCTCGATCGATTGCGTCTGCGAGGTTTGCACGGGGCGCACGATGAGTTTCTGATGGTAGCGATTGCACAGAATCTGCGGCGAATGGCCAAGCGGTTAATACCAACAGTGCTGGAAGAAGCAAAAGGCCTCCCCGCATAGCTGCCAGGGGCGCTCGCCTCTCACATTTTCTTCATCGATGGACTGGCGATTGCGCCGTCGTTCAAATGACCGCCGCGCGAAAAGCGAGTTTTTCAACAGAATCGGCCGATAGCAGACGTCAGGACAGGCGATTAGGGCGCGTTATCAAGGTAGGGCAGGTTAGCCCTAGCAGCGTGTCCCGCTTGCGACGCCCCCCGCTTTGAGTAGCGGGACGATCTAGAGTCCAGTGAACTACTGAGTCGACAGCCCGCGATAGCGATTTGGGCAACAGGCTGTTGCACAATTTTGCTGGAACCGGAGGATCATCAAAGGCAGAAGCTCCATCGGGGTCGTGCTCAAGCTGCATCCGAGGCATCGAACAATTTCAGCGCGTTCCGGATTGCCAAGTACGGCCCAACCACGCCGATCTCGCTGCTACCGGTATCGAGAAGTACTCGCTCAAATCAAATCAGTTGCAGCCATCCCTAAACTCCTGCATCCAACCCCGGATAAGCCTTAGAGGTCCCGCCACGGTGGCGGCACCGATGGCTGGCAAACCAGGGGCAGGACGATGGTCGCAGTGGTCGCAGGGAATGGTCTGGGTCTGGGCAACACCTCGTTGCGGCAGTTGGGTCAAGGCTTGGGTGGGCAGGCGGCGATCGGCCAGAGCGGAGTGGACCAGTACCTTAACGCCGCCACCGGCAACCTGGTGCTACAAAACGCCGACGAAAGCTTGATCTTCGACGGCCTGCCGCTTGAGGTGTTGCGCACCTACAACAGCCAGGGCCAGCTGGCTAGCAATCAGGGCTGGCTGTTCGGCTTCACCCGCTCGATCGGCGGCCTCACCGGCAGCCTTGACACCGCGGGTAGCACGATCACGCGCACCGACGATGACGGCTCGGCGGTGATCTATGCCTACAACACCACCCTGGGTCAGTACGTCAGCGGTGGGCAGAGCGGTGCGGTGGATACCCTGAGCTGGAGCGCTGCATCTTCGACTTGGACATGGACAGACGCGGCCAGCATCCAGCAGGAGACGTATAACGCTACCGGCCAGCTGATTACGCTAAGCGATAGCCAGACCGGGGCCCGCTACGACTTCAGCTACAGCAGCAGCCAGATCAGCCAGATCACGGCGGGCGATGGCGACACCCTCCTGTTCGGCTACAACACGTCGAATCAGCTGATCAGCCTGTCGATCCAAGAGATCCCACCAGGCCAGACCACGGCGGTGACCCGCCAGCAGGTTGGCTACACCTATGATGCCCAGGGCCGCCTGTCGACGGTTACTACCACGCTGGCCTCGGACACCGATCCCAGCGGCACCAGCTACGCCACCATCTACACCTACGACGGCACCAGCGACCGAGTCGCCTCGATCACCCAGAGTGACGGCACCACGGTGAGCTACACGTATACCGAAGACGCCCAGGGCGCGTACCAGGTGACCGGGATCATCACCGGGACGGGGGCGGCGGCACAGACGGTAACCCTGAGCTACGCCAGCGGCAGCACCACCCTGACCAACGCGCTGGGTCAGGCCACGATATATACCTACAACGCGGCCGGCGAGCTGACCCAGGTGGCGGCGCCGACCGTCAACGGTGTGACGCCGACCACTCAGTACAGCTATGACGCCAACGGCAACCTGCTGACAGCGACCGATGCCGATGGAGGTATCACCAGCTACAGCTACGATGCCAACGGCAACCGGCTCAGCGTCGAGGATGCCACCGGCCACACGGTCAGCTACACCTATAATGCCGACGACCAGGTGCTGAGCCAGACCGTGTACACCACCCCTGCACAGGGTGTGGTGGGGCAGAGCGGCTATGTCGCGCCCAGCGGTGCGCAGACTACGTATTACGTGTATGACTCCAGTGATCGCCTGAGTTATGTGGTCGATCCCCTGGGCAACGTCATGGAGCACGACTACACCACCACCGGTGGCCTGACGGTGCTGAGCAACACCCAGCACTACGTGGGCGTGGCGTACAGTCTGATCGGCCTGAGTCCCAGCACGCCGCCGAGCCTGAGCCAGTTGCAAAGCTGGGTCGCCAGCGCACCGGTACAGGCCACGTTGGCTCACGCCCTGCGCACCGATTACAGCTACGACGTGCGCGGGCAACTGACCAAGCAGACGCAGTGGGACACGCTCGGCAGCAACGGGGTGGGCACGCTCACCGGTGACGCGGGCGCGACTGTCACGACCTACACCTACGATGCCCAGGGGCACCTGCTGCAGACTTCGGCGATACGTGGTGCCGATCGTACGACGCTGGAGACCACCAGTTACGCCTACGACGGCCTGGACCGGCTGGTCAGCCGTACCGACCCCCTGGGTCACGTCACCAGCTACGTCTACACCGACAGCAGCAACGTGCTGGCGATCACCCAGGCCAATGGCCTGACCACGACCCAGGTGCGTAACAGCGCCGGGTTGTTGATCAGCAGCACGCAGTCAGCCAGCGGGGAGGCCAGCCGCGTCACCACGTACCTGTACAACGCTGCAGGCCTGGCCGTGGCCACGATCGATCCGGTCGGCAACGTCAACTACACGTTCTACGACGCCGACGGCCGGCTATCAGGGACGGTGGATGCGACCGGAGCTGTCACCGCCATCAGCTATGACGCCGACGGTCACGCCCTCGGCAGCACGCAGTACGCCACGCTGATTAGCACCAGCGGTTGGGTCAGTGGTGGTGCGTTGACCGCCAGCCTGCCGGCCAGCTTGCCGATCCCGACAACCAACGTGAGCGACCGTACCAACCACGTCGTCGTTGATGCGGCCGGTCGGATGATCGCCACGATCGATGCCGCTGGCGCCGTCACCACCACGGCGTGCGATGGCGAGGGCAATGTCATCGCCCACACCGCGTATGCGACTACGTTGACGCCGGCACAGCTCGCTGCGCTGGGAAGCACGCCGACGTGGGCGGCGCTGCAGGCTGTGCTGAGCAGTGCCAGTGGTGATCGCACCACAGTGACGGTCTACGACGACGTCGGCCGGGTGGCAGCGACCATCGATGCGGCTGGCTACGTCAGTACGCTCACCTACGATGCAGCAGGCAGGATGAGTCTGACGCGCGGCTATGCGCCGGCCTTGACGGCGACGCAGCGCACGGCACTGGGCGATGCGCCGACCTTGGCCACCTTGCAGGCGGACCTGGCAGCGGGTGCCGGCGACGCAGTCACACGCACTTATTATGACGGTGTTGGTCGGGTGGTCGCGCAGGTGGATGCGGACGGCTATCTGACCACGCTGGCATACGACGAGACCACACATACCACCACCACGGCGCGCTACGGGACGGCGTTGACGTCCACCCAGCTGGCGGCGCTCACCGGCAGCGAGAGTGTGGCAGTGCTGGTGGGCCTGCTGGGCACCACGCCGGCCAGTCAGATCAGTACCGCCACGTACAACGCGGACAACCAGCTGGTCAGTGCCACCGCGGTGGACGGTACGGTGACGACGAACAGCTACAACCTTGTGGGTCAATTGCTGAGCACCACGGTGACGCCGACGGCGGGCCAGGGCGCGGCGCGCACCAGCAGTGCCACCTACGATGCCTTCGGCGACGCGCTGACCCGCGTCGACGGCAACCACGCCACGACGACCTACACCTACAACGCGCTGGGCCAGCGCATCACGGCGACCGACGCGCTGGGCAACCTCACCTATACGTACTACGACGCCGACGGACGGGTCGCGTATACCGTGCAGGGGCAGCCCAGCGGCGGCACGCGCAATGCGCTGGGCAACGTCATCGCGTACAGCTACAACGCGTTTGGGCAGGTAGCGAGTACACGCCGCTACGCCAGCCAGCTGACCCTCTCTGGCGGCAGCAGCAGCGGCACCACGCTCAACCCGGTCACCGCCACGCTGGCGCAGGTGTCGGCGGCAGCGGCCGCCTTGCCGGTATCGGCCAGTGATGCCGACGGGTTGACCACGTACAGCTATACCCTGGACGGCCAGCTGGCCAACGCAACGGATGGTCAGGGTTACCAGATAGTCTACGGCTACGATGCCTTCGGCGACCGCACCCAAGTGCAGCAACAGCTGAGTGCGCCGGGCAGTGCCTTGAGCGCGGCCAACAGCACGATCCGTACTTTTGCCTACGATGCGCGCGGTGAGCAGACGGGCGAAACGGAGGCGGTGGGCACCGCGGTGGCGCGCAGTACGCGCCAGACGTACGACGCGTTTGGCCGGGTCACCAGCGTCACCGATGGCGACGGCCACGCCGTCACGTATGGCTACGACAACCTCGGCCGCCAGGTCAGCACCAGCCAGACGGTCGGTAACGTAGTGCGTGCGGCGCAGACGACCTACGACGCCTTCAACCGGGTCGTCACGCAGACCGATGCGCTGGGCAATGTCACCGTGTACCAGTACAACCTGGCCACCCATGCGGCGATCGTGACCACGCCCGACGGCGTGACGATGACGACGGTGAAGGACGCTTTTGGCGACACGGTGAGTATCACCGACGGCGCCGGTGACGCCACGACGTATACCTACGATGCCGACGGGCAACGGCTCACCACCCGGGATGCGCTGGGCCATACCGCCACGAACCAGTACGACGCCGACGGCGAACTGACCCAGACCACCGATGCCAGTGGCCATGTGGTCACCACCAGCTACGATGCCAGCGGGCGGGTGTTGACGCAGACGGTCGATCCGAGCGGGCTGGCTCTGAAGACCGCTTACAGCTATGACGGCGAAGGCCGCGAGCTGAGCGTGACCGATCCGGCGGGAGTGGTCACCACGTACGCCTATGACGCCGACGGCCAGGTATTGACGCAGGTGCAGGACGCCGGTGCCGGCAAGCTCAACCTCATCACGACCTATACCCATGACGGGGCGGGCAAGACATTGACGGTGACCGTGGGCGCCGGCACGGCGGCGGCGCGCACCACGCAGTATGTGTACGACAACCTCGAACGCCTGAGCCAGCAGATCGTCGATCCCAGCGGCCTGCATCTGACCACGAGCTATACCTACGACGCGAACAACAACCTGATCGGTGTCACCGACGCCAACGGCCATGTCACACGCAGCGTGTACGACGAAGCCAACGAGAATATCTTCACCATCGATGCCGCCGGTGCGGTCACCCAGACCACGGTCGATGCCGACAGCCGGGTAACGACAGTACGCGCCTATGCCACGGCGTTGACCACCGCACAGCTCACAGCGTTGGGCAGCACGCCGACGGTGGCCGCCGTCGCGGCCGCCATCGTGACCAGCACCAGCGACGCGGTGTCCTATACCGCGTACAACGCCGAAGGACAGATTCGCTACCGCATCGATCCGAAGGGTAACGTCACCGAGACGCGCTACGATGCGGCGGGGCGGGTCAGCGAGACACTGGCCTATGCGCATGCCGTGAGCGTGACCGCGGGTGAGGCGACAATCCTGCAGGGCTCGCAGGCGACGGCACTCTCGTCGTTGGGCACGCTGGTCAGCGGTGCCGGCAATACCGACGCTAATGCGCAGGTTTCGTTGCATCTTTACGATGCCGACGGGCAAGTCCGCTTTGTCGTCCAGCAGAACACTGTCAACGGGCAACTGGTCGGGCAGGTCACCGAGCAGCGTTACGATGCCGCCGGACGCGTCGTGGCCAGCATTGCCTATGGCAGCACGCTGGCCCTGTCGATCACGCCCTCGCTCAGTACGCAGTTGACGACCAGCAGCGTGACCCAGGCACTGGCAAGCGCGCCCAAGCAGATCAGCCAGAGCGTGTACGACAATGCAGGCCGCCTACGCTACACCATCGACACCACGAACCACGTCACCGAGACCCAGGTCGACGCCAACAGCCGCGTCACGGCGCAGCTGGCTTACGCCAACGCGATCACCGTACCGGGCACGCTGACCGTCGCCACGATGGCAGCGGCGGTCACGGCCGCCGGCACCGCCGGGGCGCGGATCAGCAGCACGACCTATGACGCGGCTGGGCGCGTGCTCGCCACCGGCGATGCGCTGGGCGTCAACGCCACCTTTACCTATGATGCGACGGGCCTGCAGATCGGCCGCGCCGATCGCGACGGCCACTGGACGTACGACCTGTACGACGCGGCCGGACGCAAGACGCTGGAGCAGAGTCCACCGGTCAACGTAGGCAGCTGGGCAGCCGGTACCGGCGCGTTCCAGCAGGGTGTGGCGTATCTGTATACCACCTACGGCTACGATGGCGTGGGCAACGTCATGTCGATCGGCCGGGGCACCGGCCCGGACGCATCGCACGTCACCACGCTGAGCACCACCACCTACGCCTACGACGCAGTCGGCCACCAGATCCAAACCACTTACCCCGGCGGCGTCAGCACCCACGTCGTCTACGATGCGCTCGGCCAGGCGGTGGCCGACCAGGATGCCAACGGTCACTGGCAGTACAAGATCTACACCGGCGACCACCAGGTCGCCTATGCCGTCGATGCCGACGGCTACGTCACCGGCACCAACTACGACGCCTATGGCAACGTCGCCGCGACCACGCGCTATGCCACCGCACTGAACACCGCCGCGATCACCGGCTGGAGTGCCGGTCAAGCGCTGACGATGACACAGTTGCAGCAGGGGTTGGCGACCTCGGTCAGCGACCGCACGATCACCACCACTTACGACCAGCGCAACCGGAAAGTCCAGGTCCAGCAACCGACGATTGCCATCGTTCTGACGGTCGGCCCGCTGGCGGGAAAAGGGGCCACGGGCACGCCGACCACGACCTATACGCATGACATGTACGGCAATACGACCAGCGTGTCGACGTTGATCCAGCCGGCGTTGACGGTAGGGACGACGACGACCCCCGCCGTGTGGGCCACGACCTATACGTATTACGACACGCTCAATCGCGCCGTGATGACGGTGACGCCGACCGGTGCGTATACCAGCCCGCAAGGTTACGTGACGACGACAAGCTACGACGCGTTTGGCGAAGTGGCATCGAGCACCCAGTTCGCAGCGGCGATAGCGACCAACGGACTGACCACCACCACGCCGCCCGCGGCGCCTGCCGCCAACGCCTATGACCGCATCACCACCTACGGCTACGACGCGATCGGCCGCAAGACCAGCCAGACCGATGCGGGCGAATACAGCTACGTCAATGGCACGCCGGCATTGGCGGCCGGCAGTAGCGTCACCACGCTGGCGTACGACGGCGAGAACCGCGTCACGAGTCTGACCGTCAACGGCCTGACCACCACCACCGCCTATGACGCGCTGGGCCGGGTATCCAGCGTCACCGAACCCGCTCGCCAGGCGTTGGTGAGCAACTGGCAGGCGATCGTGCAGTCGACGCCGGGCGATGACCTCACCAGCGCCGCGCTGTACACCACGGTCAACCCGCTCACCTACGTTATCTACGATGCCCTGGGCAACACGCTCAACACCACCGTACAGGCGGGATCCCTCGCCCAACAGACCTGGGCGTGGTACGACGCCCGCGGCAACCAGATCCAGATGCAGGACGCAGCTGGCAACGAGCACTACGCGACGTATGATCACAACGGCAACGTACTCACGCAGAGCTACACGCTCACCGGCAACGCCGGCGCCAGCACGGTCACCAGCACCTATATTTACGACGCCGACAACCAACAGTTGACCACCGCCGTGCAACGCAGCGGACAGAGCGGCTACGACGGCTACACTCAGGTGCAGTACAACGCCTTCGGCGAGGTGGTCGCCAAAGGCGACAGCAACGGAATCGAGGCGCACTACACCTACAACAACGCGGGCCAGCTATCCACCGCCCCCGACGGCAGGACCGGCGCGATCCACACTTATGGCTACGACCTGGCGGGCCGCGCCGGAGTGGACGGCGTATACGTGGCCGGCGGCAGCCAGCAGACCTGGACCGTCAACACCCTGGATCTGGGCGGCCGCATCGTATCCCGGATCCTGCCCAGCAATACGGCAGCCACGGGGGAAAGCGCCACCGCCCTGCAATACACCTACGACCGCTGGGACAACGTCACTTCGACGACGGATGCCGCCGGCAACACGACGCAGTACCACTACGACAGCCGCAACCAGCTGGCGTGGGAAATCGAACCGAACGTGCTGGTGGTCTCGGCCACCGGGGTACGCACGTGGACGACGCCGTCGAAGGAGTGGTACTACAACGTCAGCGGCCAGCTGATCGGGGCCACCGACGAGAACGGCAACACGTCGTGGAACACCTACGACGCCGGCGGCAACCTCACGATCGCGCAGGATGGAGCCGGCGCACATACCTACACCGCCTACGATGCGCTGGGCCGTGCCGTCGCCAGGCAGACGCCGCCGGCGCAGACCGCGACCGGCCCGGTCGCCCACATCACCTATACCAGCTACAACGCCCTCAACCAGGTCACCAGCCAGGGCGACTTCCTGCTCGACAGCACCGGCACGGCACGCACCCAGCAGGCGCAGCAGACCTATGCGCTCAACAGCAACGGCGACCGCATCCGGGTCACCGATGCGCTGGGCAACACCTCCTTCTACGACTACGACAGCCAGCACCGCGTACTCAGCAGCCAGACCCCGACCCAACACGCCAACGGCTGGGCGGAAACTTTCACCTACGACGCCAACGGCCACAAGACCGGCGAGACCACGGCCAATGGCGATCATCAGTCCTGGGTGGTCGACTACTTCGGGCGCGTGCAATCGCACGTCGACCTCAGCGGTGCCACCACCACCTACACCTACGACGCTTCCTCCGGCTTGCTGACCAGCGCGACCAGCAACTGGGCCCCGGCCGGACAGACCAACCCGGGCTACCTGCCGACGCCCCTCACCGGCAGCGGTAGCAGTGTGCAATACCAGTACTACGCCGACGGCCAAGTGGCGCAGGTCATCCAGACCACCGGAGGCGTCACGGCCGGGTGGGACACCTACCAGTACGACGCCAACGGCAACCAGACGGTGGACGCCAGCTACACCACTGACGGTGCCGGCCAGGTCGTGCACACCGAAACGATCGCTATCTACGACAGCCACAACCGCCTGAGCGTGGAGACCACGGAGAATCCCGACAACAGCGTGGCCAACTCGCGCGTGGTGTACAACTACGACGCCGCCGGCAACCGTCGCGCGGTGTTTGCGCAGAGCGCCTATGGCCCCACCGCCACCCCAATCGGCGGCAACGGCGGCGCACCAACCGGTGCGGTCAGCGCCCAGACCGCTCAGCCCAGTCAGGCCTGGAGCCTGAGTATCGACGGCAACTTCACCGACAACGTCGGCTTCGGACTCACGTTTACAGCCACACAATCCAATGGCACCGCGCTGCCCAGCTGGATGACCTTTAATAGCAACGGCAACTTCACCGGCACGCCCACCACGGGCGGCAGTTGGACGATCACCGTCACCGCCACCGACATCAACGGCCAAAGCGTAAGCAGCACGTTTACGGTGACCGTGCCGAACGTTGCGCCGGTGTTTATCGCCGGGGCCAGCAACCAGACCGGTAGCGTGCATGGCGCATTGAGTTTCGCTGTACCCGCCGCGACCGACGCCAACGGCTATGGCTTGACCTATACCGCCAGCTACTACAACGGCTCGAACTGGGTGGCCTTGCCCTCGTGGTTGAGTTTCAACGCCAGCACACTCACCTTCAGCGGGACGCCGCCGGTCGGCAGCATAGGCAGCTATCAGCTTTATTACGGGGCCGCCGCTGGGGGATTCAACACAGTCCAGGGCTTCACCCTCACGGTGGCGCCTACGGCCCCGTCCTACGTCGGCGGCGTGGGCAACCAGACCACGTTTGGTGGACGCGCCTTCAGCTTTGCGTACGCGGCCAGCGACTTCAGCGAGCCCGACGGTGATGCCCTGACCTTCAGCGCCGGCTCCTACGTCATGAACGGCGGCGTCGAGACCGACAGCGCGTTGCCGAGCTGGATGAGCTTCAACGCCGCCACGTTGACCTTCAGCGGCACGCCGCCGACCAGTGCCGTGGGCCAGAGCTTCATGCTGTACGTGATGGGCAAAAACCCGCAGGGGCAGGCGGCCGAGGCGCACTTCACGGTCACCGTGGCGCAGTACCTGCAGCCGGCGCCGGTGTACCACGGCACGCTGGTCAACCAGACCGGGGTGATCGGCGGCAGCTCGCTCAACCTGGCCCTGCCGGCCGGGGCGTTCACCGAGCCGGACGGCGGCGCGCTGACCTACAGCGCGATGGTGCTGATCCCGACACACGACCTGGATTACCCGGTCAACGGCGGCACCGACGTGGCCACCCGCACCATCGCGGCGCAATGGGTCGCGCTGAGCAACGTGGGCCTGGGCATCAACGCCACCACAGGCGCGATCACCGGCGTGCCCACCACGCTCGACTACGTCACTTCGACTTATGGTGTCGGGTCCACGGCTCACGACAGCGCCTACCAGATCGAGATCAACGCGGCCAACGCGCAGGCCGGCACGGCGACGGGCACCTTCACGTTGACCAACAGCTTCGCGCCGCCGGCATTGGTGACGGCGCTGGCCAGCCACTCGGTTAACCCTGGCTCAGGTGCGATCGCGGAAGTGCCGGCCGGGGCCTTCAGCGACCCGTACGCGCACGGCCTAACCTACAGCGCCACGCTGTCCAGCGGGGCGGCGCTGCCCGGCGGGTTGAGCTGGAGCGGGGCGGGTTTCACCGTGGGCGCGGTGTCGTCGGGCAACTACACCATCAAGGTGACCGCCACCGATGGCCTGGGCCACACCGGCAGCGCCACCTTCACCCTGACCGTGGCCAACGCTGCACCGGTCATCGGCGCTCTGGTGAACCAGGCCGTCACAGCCGGCGCTGCGATGGCCGCGTACGTGGCGCCGGCCGCCACCGACGCCAACGGCGACGCCATCACCTACAGCGCCAGTGGCCTGCCGGCCGGCATCGCCTTCAACGCCTCTACGCACACCTTCAGCGGCACGCCGACCACCGCCGGCACCTACACGGTGACCTACACCGCCACCGACAGCAAAGGGCTGGCCACCTCGGCCACCTTCGCCATCACGGTGAACCCACCGGCCAATTTGCCCCCGGTCTACAACGGCGGCATCCCGGCCGAGGTGGACCTGGACGTGTCGATGGGCAGTCCCGACAGCTACACGGTGCCGGCCACCGCGTTCAGCAGCCCGGCTGGCCAGGCGCTGACCTACTCGGTGCTGCAGTCCAGCGGCGCGGCGCTGCCGACTTGGCTGACCTTCAACGCCAGCACGCGTACCTTCACCGCGCCGGTCAGGAAGCCCGACGCCTTGCTCACGCTCACGCTGACGGCGAAGGACACGCAGAACCGCACGGTGAGCCACACGTTCAACATGTACGTGTTGGGCACCGGTTCGGCCGGCACCATGGCCGTAAGCCCCGGACCGGCCACGACCCAGGCTACGGTGCCGGACACCACGCAAGTACAAACCGAAGCCGCCGGCACCACGCCCAACGTCCAAAGCTACTGGTTCACCTACGACGCGGACAACCGGGTGGTGGTGAACAACGGGGCGTTGAGCAACGGACAGATCGTCGTGGCCGCGTCGACGTACACCACGCCGTCGTACGCCAACCAGTACGACGCGGCGGGCAACGTGGTGGTGCGTTCCACCCTTGCGGATGGGAGCGATCAGTTCCTGACGTACGGCGGCGTCTGGTACAGCCATGCGGCAGGCACCGCGCTCACCCAGCGGCTGGTGTACGACGCGCGCAACGAGCTGGTGGAAACCGACTATGCGGTCGCCGCCGGTGAGGTGAACCGCGGTGCGCAGTCGCGCGAAACGTACGATGCCGATGGCCATCTGCTGAGCAACAACACCTACGAGCGCAACGGCCAAGTGTGGGCGGTTTACGGTACCGCGGAATTCCCCAACGGGTATGAATACCTGAATCTCTCCGGCTGGCTATGGACGGGGCAGGTCAGTGCGTACAACGCCGATGGCCAGGTGACGCAGCAGGCCCAGTTCGGCCGCTGGGGCGTCGACTGGAAGGCCGTGGCGAACAGGGACGATGCCGGCACGCTGCCCGACGAAATCAATGCCACGCCCACGGTCAGCAGCGACGGTGCCCTGGTCGCGGGAGCTGTCACCACGTACACGGGCGTCGACAAGACCGGCAACGTCACCGACTACAGCTACTACCAGCCGACCGTGGTGCAGGGCACGACGGCCTTCGGCGCCACCTACCACGTCAACTACCTGAAGAAAGACGGCTACCTGGAGCAGAGCACCACGGGCACCCCGACTGTGTCCGGCTACGTGCCGGCGACGGACACCAGCTACTACGACGCGTTCGGGCGCCGCCTGGCGCTATCGCAGACCAGCCAGGCCAACAGCGGGGCGGCGCAGAACACCACCCGGGTGTTCGCCGCCGACGCCGCCGGCGAGATCGTGCAGCGGCGCAGCGGCACCGTCAGCGGCAGCACGTTCACCCCGTACGGCGGTTCCAACAGCCATCACTACACCTACGTCAACGGCCAGCAGGTCAGTGACATGGACGAGGGCGGCTATATCAATGTGGCCAGCACGCTCACCGCGTTCAGCAGTGGCGGGGGCAGTGCCGGAAGCTACGTAGTACAAGGCGGCGACACACTGGAAAGCATCGCGCAGGCGGTGTACGGCAACAGCCAGTACAGCTACATCGTGGCCGAGGCCAACGGGCTCAGCGGCGACGGCGCCCTGGTGCCCGGGCAGAGCATCACGATTCCGTCGGTGACGACGAACAGCAACACCGCGAACACCTTCAAGCCGTACGACCCGAACAGCATCACCGGGAGTACGACGCCGAGCCTGCCGGCGACACCGCCGCCGCCGCCGAGTCAGGCGGGGTGTTCCGGGCTGGCGCAGATCGTGGTCATCGCGGTGGTGATCGTCGCCACGATCTATACCGCTGGCGCGGCCGCAGAAGGCTTTGGTGCGGCGGGGGCGGGGGCGGGAGCAGGCGCCGGCGCTGGCGCCGCAGGTGGTGCGGCCGCGGCAGGTGGGGCGGCGGCTGGTGCAGCCTCCGCTTCTGCGACCTTTGCGGCTGGTGCGAGCGTACTTGCGGGAGGCAGCGCAGGATTGGGTTTGAGCGCGGGAGAAATTCTCGCGTCGGCGGCCATCGGTGGCGCTGTTGGAAATGCGGCCGGGCAGTTGGTCGGCGATGCGCTCGGCGTGAGCAGCGGCTTCTCGTTCGGGCAAGTCTTGACCGCGGGCTTGGCGGCCGGCCTGACTGCCGGCATCGGCGGGGAAATCAGTGCTGGCGATTACTCCATGCTTGCCAACAGCAAGGGAGCCCTGACGCCTGCGGGTGCCGCCGTGTTTGGCGCCGGTGCCTATGCCAGTGGAATGGCAGCGGCCAAGGTCACGGGGGAAGCCACGCACTTCAGCTGGGCGGGTTTGGCTGCTTCGGCGATCGCTTCGGGTGTGACCGCCGAGGCCAAGCTGCCAAGCGGAGCCTTGCAGAAAGTCGGCCTGACCTCAGGCACTTTTGCTGGCGATGTGGCCGGTGGCCTGCTGTCTGGCGCGCTCAATCGCGAGACTTCGCAGCTGCTGGGCGACAATCGTGTGGGGAGCTGGGCGAGCATTGGCGAGGATGCGTTTGGCAATGCGCTGGGCAACGCGGCCATTGCGAGCATGCGCTCCACAAGCACGGGTCAATCGGGCTATCAGTTCGACTTCACCAAGGCCGGGACAGGCGTGGGCGATTCGCTTGGCATCGCGGGCACCGACGCGACGCAGAAGGCGATACCGGATTTTCAAGCGCAAGACCTGCAGGAAATGCAGGATGAGATGGATGCCGAACTACAAACCCGGACGGGCCAGCTTCCTGACGTCGTGTTGTCCTCCGGCGACCAAGGGCGCCTGGCGACCACCACGCCCTGGCCATACGCCTACGTCGATCCGTATGCCATCGCCCGTAATGGCGGCATTGCCAGTGGGGTGGAGTACACGCAGACATTCCGTTTGCCAGACGAAGCTCCTGCAACGGTCACAGATCTCAGCCCAGCCGCCGCTGTGGTGGCGCAAGGCTCGGTATTCGATCAGACGCTGGTGGCGATAAGCAATTTGGCGCAGGGGACTCGCGACCTGTCGCGCCAGAATCTCGATAATTCAAACTCGCCAGGCTGGGCCGCTCTCAATGCAGGCATTTATGCCATCAACTCCGTGTCGGCGGCGGTGGTGGGAGGATTTGCGCAGACGGCCCGCATTCTGACCAATGGTGACGTCCGGCAGCAATTCGCTCGGGGGATCGAGACTCTGGCGACGACTGATCCGAGGGCTACTGCCACCGCAGCATGGGACCATTGGAGCAGTTTGAGCATGGAAGATCGGCTTATCCAAAGTGCCTCCATCTTGGCAACGCTGGGAGGCGGTGTAGCATCCAAGGCTGGCGAAGTGGAGGTGCTGGTCAATGACGCTCGCAGGCTGGATGAAGTTGCGGGGAGTGTTCCAATCAGTAGAACTCCGCTTTCGTACGACATATCCAATTGGGGGGCGAGTGGTCTCCCCTCGGACGGCTACTTTGTTCGATCGCTCACTCAGGAGCAGTACGTTGCGATGAAAAATGGGCTTGACGTCAACTTTGGTGGACAACCCATGGGGGTCTATAGCCCTCTAGACGAAAACCTTCAGTCGCTTGGATACGTCGACCCGGGACACCCGAATGGAATGGGTTTCATTGGCTCGGCAGAGCAGCTGACCGGCATCACTACCCGCGCTGGATACATGGATGCCATGAAGTTGGATTACGCGCCAAAATATCTCGTGGAGTTTCAGTTGAACGATCCCGCCGGGCTTTACAATACGTTGCATGCGCCTTACCCGTTGTTTGAGCAAGGTGGATTGACTAGGGGAACTACATTCTCAGAATTCAACTACCCCCAGTTGAACTCACAAAACATAGTCAATCCTCGTTTCCGGGAGCTTCACTGATGATGCATGGCACATATATAGATTCGAATGGCGTGCAGCGAGACTGTGATCTCGATGCACTCAAAGTTCTTGCCCGAGGAAGTAGTCAGATAAGGCAGGGCTGGTCCGGCCTTCTAGCCTTTTACCCGCAGAATGGTACGCTCATCGAGTTGAGAAGCTCGCCTCCGAATATAAGAGGTGACTCACAAGACGAAGCATCGCAAGTTGATGTCGAGTACGCGACATCAACTTATGGATTATCCCGGGATGTCATTGAGAGGCTACGATAAAATTGAGTACCGAGTATGCCGGGCGTGCCCTACAGCAAAGGGGACGGAGGCTGAGGTTTTCCACGTTTTCATGCGGTCATAGCCATCTGATTGAGCAGCACCGGAGATGGCTTTCGTATCTGCTCCATGAGTCCGTCGAGTCTGGTGTTTGACCATCGTCGCACCAGCGCCTCACGGCCCAGTCGCATGATGGAGTAAACAATATCGGGGTCGCCATTTCGCCGTCCGGGTCAATAGGCACGCAAAAAAACGTCTCCGATCTGCGTCGGAGATCATGATGTCCCGTCTTGCCGCTGACCACCAGCCGCTGTGTTTCATTCGGCGCCAAGATCGCGCCAGTCACCGTTCTGGTTAGGGCCGCGTCAGCGGCCCTTGCTGCTTGCCAAACACTCATCGGTCATCGCGGATCCCGTCCAGGTGCGCGTCGTGCGTCGCACAGAGTCTCGGGCTCAAGGCCCACCCCTTGATGGCTCGGTTCGCATGCGGTCTGGCGTACAACACGGGTGCCGACGGTCGCGACCTTTCAGAGTGACTGGCTCGAAACCAAACCCCGGTTCCGGCCTGCGACCGTCAGCGTGATCAGCCGAAGGCGCGCGTGAGATCGAACGTCGTGCCCTCGTGCAGCATGTGATAGCAGGCGCGTGCCAGCTTGTGCGCTACGGCCTTGATCGCAACGACGCGATGCTTGCGGGCGCGCTTGCGTTCGTACCAGCGCCGGATCAACGGATCGAAGCGCACCGCATAGTTGGCTGCCTCCATGAACGCCCAGCACAGGTAACGGTTACCGCACTTGCGATTGCCGTGCCCCTTCCGCTTGCCGTTGGACAGCCGCACGCTTTCAACCATGCGGCAGTACGAGGCGTAATCGTCCACCGAGGCGAAGCGCTCGATCGCACCACTCTCGAGCAGGATCGTCATGCCGAGTATCGGACCAATGCCTGGCACGCTCTGCAGGCGCATCAACAGATCCGGTCGCGCCAGATCCTTGCGGATCCAGCGCTCCAACGCGGTGATCTGATCCTGCAACGTGAGCCACAGCTTGAACTGGATCAGCACGCCATAGCGTGTAGAAAGCTCGGGAAACAGGTCGACCAGCTGCGACGTCGCCAGCTGTCGTAGCTGGTTGGCCGACAGTTGTTGGCCGGTGCTGCGACTGAAGCTGGACTGGATCGACAGCATCAACCGCACGGCTTGTCGCACCAGGCTGAAGCGACGACGCAGCAGGTCGCGTGTGCCACGTTGCTCGCGTGGGTAGATGTAGCCTTCGGGGAGCAGACCCAGCCGCATCAACTGGGCCAGGTGCAAGGCGTCGCTATCGTCGTCGCCGTGCTTGAGTCCGTCGTACTGCGGGATTGCCGTGGTGTTGACCAGATGCACAGCATAGCCGTGGTCCATCAAGCCATCGACCAGCCAATACCAGTTGTAGGTCGACTCCACGGCCACGCCGACCAGCTCATCCCGGTACGGTGCCAGATCAGCAAGCAGCCTCGGAAGGTCATTGGGTCGCCGACACCGCAGCACCGCCTTGCCGTCGCCATCCATGACGGCCAATACGCTGTTGCTGGAATGCAGGTCGATGGCTGCGTAAAGTGACATGGCTGCCTCCTGTCGCTGGGCGATGTTGAAACCGTGGTAGTTCCAACGTACCGCCAAGCGCTGGAGGCGGCGACATGAGTCTTCAGGTTGAGTCACCGCCTCGGTAGATGTTCGAATCTCCCTCTTTGACGCCTTCGCGAAACGCGAGGGATTCCCCAGTTCCTTGACATCCAGAGCTACCGAGCTACTGGTTCACCTACGACGCGGACAACCGGGTGGTGGTGAACAACGGGGCGTTGAGCAACGGGCAGATCGTCGTCGCCGCATCGACGTACACCACGCCGTCGTACGCCAACCAGTACGACGCGGCGGGCAATGTCGTCATGCGTTCCACCTTGGCGGACGGGAGCGATCAGTTCCTGACGTATGGCGGGGTCTGGTACAGCCATACGGTGGGCGCGCCGTTGCCCTGGTGCCCGGGCAGAGCATCACGAGGGTATTGGCGAGGGTCAGGGTCAGCTTATTCAGGTTAATCGCTACCTATATGATCCTGGTGGTAGCGGCTCTTATCGTATTCCTGACGTGAGTATCCCAGGTGCCAATCAGATTTATGACGCGACGCTTGGTTTCAAGTCTTGGTCGACGCCATAGATTCGCGGGTTCTACCAGTATTCAAATGGAAGCAGTATTACCATCGTGAGGCCGACCCAGCTTGGCGGCTCCTACAGCGTTTTAGTGCCGCACTGATGTCGGCGAGGATTTTATGGCAGCGGAAATAGAAAGGCTTTCGGATTTGCGGGCTCGGATTAGTTGGATTGTTTTGTCTGCCCCTGATCAGTTCCCAGTGTCTGTGTCTTTCGAAAAAGATCAGGAAAAGAATCTCCTGACTGCTTTCGATATCCTGCACGAGGGACTTCCACTGGTAGAGAAGAAGATCAAAGAGCGTGCGCAGTTGGAGCAGCTGAGGCAGATGCTGAAAGATGCGTTGGCGGCCTATCAGCGAGGCGAGAAGAAGAAAGGTGCGCACTTGCTACAGGACTTCCAGAGCATCGTGTTCCCCAATCGGTTCAAAGAGTACGAGGAGCGCAAAGGCGACGACGCCTTGTAAGCCACCAAACGCCCGCCTTGCGCGGGCGTTCTTCGTGCCGGTGGTTACCCCGGCCTGGCCAGCACCGTTCGGATCGCCGTCTCGTGGCGACGCGACAGCGCTTTCACCTCGCGCTGGGCGTCGAGGTAGGCTTGGCGTAGCTGCACGATCTCTTCTTCGCTGCCGTTGCCGTGTTTCGCTGCCCAGTATTGCCGGAAGATCTTTCCGGCGGCGTGGTTGAGGCGTTCCAGCGCCCGCTCAAAATCCACCCCGTAGTTGATGTCGACGTTGTTGCGTATGACCGTTCTCCTTGGGTCTTCGTTGATGTGTACGTCGACACCTTACCGATGCCGTGTCGCATAGCGTGCTACCAGTGCTTGCCTGATCTATTCGCCGAACCCTTCGCCGAGATCTTCTCCGGCGCCTTCGTAGCACGCTTGTCCCCGAGCCAACGCGCCTGCTTCAAAAGCAACGGCAAACGCTCTGGACAAGGTATGGGTTTGCTATACCCCCGCTGCGCGAGCGGGGGATACTGGCGTTGGCCAACGTGCGCACGCCGATGGGCGTACGCGACCGGGCGATAATGGAGGTGTTGTACTCCGCCGGCCTGCGACACTTGCCGCCTAGCCCCACTTTTGATCCCTGTTAAATGTGGGGGGATTATCGTGTGCCGCCCGCCAGAGCCGGCCCGCCGCACGCTGCCGCCCGAGCTGCCGCGCACTGAGACGATCCACGAACCAGCCTCCTGCGAACACCCCCACCGATCGAGGAGTTCCCTATGAGGTCTTGTTGAATCGAAGACCGGCTAGCAATTCCGCATATTGCCGCAGATGGCGGGTCACCAGAAATTCCTCTTGGACACGTTGGCGCGCACACTTACCAAGCTCCTGAGCCACCACCGGCTCCTGCAGCAGATAGCGAATCGCCGAACCGAACTCATCCAAGGCGTTCGGATCTTGCAAGAGCAAACCGTCCTTCCCGTGTCGAATCTGATCTTGAATTCCACCTACTGCAGAGGCGATTAGCGGGCGCGCTTTCCACATGGCTTCCGTAACCGTCAGACCGAAGCCTTCGTGCAAGCTCTTCTGCACGATGATCGCAGCATGCCGCTGCAAGGCATTGACCATGGCGGCGTTCTCCTCTCTATCAGACATGGGCAAAGTAACCAAATGGATGCGTTCGCGCTGGTAGACCGGAAGTTGCCGCCAGTATGCGATAACATGTTGTAGCACTTCAGGCGCCTCAGGGTCGTCGGCGACTGATCCCACATCCGGCCCGGCAAGGAGGAGATCGGCTTGGATCGGCTCCGGTCCGGACAATAGGGCGGAAAACCCACGGATAACCCCTATTGGATCCTTCAAGGGGTCCCAGCGTGAAACCTGCACGACCAACGGCGTGTCCACTTTTGGCAAGCAATTCTCACGCACGACTGTTGCCCGTCCTTGAACGGTATCGGTCGAGCCGTCTTCGCGGAGGAAGGCGGCGAGCGTATTGTCCGTCCCGCCTTCGATGATGCCAATGTGGCGTAGGATGGCCTGGCTAGTAGCGGAGGACATTTCCTGATTTTTTGCCGAGAACGGGTCTATAGACGGTGCGATGATTGCGACAGGCAACTGCCGCAACTCAGCCGGCACGTAGCTGCTGCGAGAGAAAATCGCGGCACTGATCTGGTAAAGGTACGGTGCAATGAATGCCCAGCCTAGCAGGGTGTTGATGTTGGTCTTGTCGTCACCGATGTGGCTTCGCCAAACCACGGTGGCACCATGTCTGCGCAACGCCGGCGCGAGACCCGCGCTTTGCGGATCGTGGAGCAATACAATGTCACCTGGCCTGATCTGCATGCATAAGAAAGCGGCATTGGCGGCTAGGGTGTTCTCATAGACGGCCCGCTCGGCTTCTCCTAAGTCCGAACCGTCGCCGTCGGCGCCGTGAAGGGCGTGGTGTAGGCGCTTAGTCACCATGAAGAACGCAGCATCTCCCTTTATTACCAGCCAGCGAGCGTCGATACCCAGACCGCGCGCATAAGCCAGATGGGTTTGCAACATTTCCGCGCCGCCGCCACCCCGCGCGGTGGAATGCACATTCCACCAGATACGGTCACCCAGCAGGCGCCTAGCCTCATCAGCAGTGGCTAGCATGCTTCGATAATCCACTTCTCCGAGCAATGCCCGGAAAGGAGTGACGTCTTGAGTACGAAGTTCGACATTCTGTATCTGCATAACCCCACTCCCCGTGGAGATTAATTAGGTGGTCTTTTCCTTCGTGCGACGGCAGAGAAATTCATCCTGGCGCAAGACTGACTACATCTGTGGCCGCTGGACGGGGCTCCTTAAGGAAGAAGGAGAGCAACGTGATCAGCGCGCCACCCAGGATTACCACGCCCAACGCGATGCGCAGACTGGACAGCTGCGCGAGCCCCCCGATAAGCGCGGGCCCTAGAAGAAAGCCGGTGTAGCCGATCGTCGTGATGATCGATGTGACCCTCCCCGCATGGCCCGGCGATACGTCGCCACCGATCGAATACGCTGTCGGTGCGATGCCAGACTGCGCCAAGCCACCGAGGATGAAGCCGGCGATGACCCAGTGCGGGTCTCGGCTCCACAGCGCCAGAGTCATGCCTACGGCCGCGCATACCCCCGCCAGCCGCAACAGAGTCACGCGGCCGAGCGTGTTGATGACGTAGCCTGAAACGAAGCGCCCCAGTGACATCGCTGCATACGAAGCAGACGGACCAATCGAACCAATGATGGCTCCGAGTCCGAGATAGTTGCGCAGATAGAATGAGGACCAAGTCTGCAAGGCATTCTCGGATAAGAAGCTCAATGTCGTGATCGCGGCTACCAAGAGGATCGCAGGCGCCATGACGATCTTTCTTAGGTTGCCGCGCTCGGCTTCGCTGGTCTGGGTAGGGCGATGCACCGCGGCTAGAACAGGGTTGAAGGCTATCGTCAGACACACTAGGGCCAGAAGGATCGCCAGTCCGGAATAGATCACGCGAAAAGGAATGCCTTCCGAGAGCAGGTACCCGCAGAGTGCGCCCGAGGCGGCGGCGAAGGCACTGAAAGAACCATGGAAATACGCCAGGATCCGCTTGCTGCTGCCTTGCTCGATATGAATAGCAGCGGCATTGATAGCCACGTCGTAGCCACCAGATGCACCATAAAGCAAAGCGAGTGCGATGCAGAATTCCGTCAAGCTGGTCGCCGTGGCGAAACGTTCCAACGCGGCGGCAAGCATGAGTACGGTGACCGAAATGACCGCCTTCGCTCCATAGCGGTCGACCATACGACCGCTGAGCAACATGCTGGGAATCGATGCGGAGATGCCTAACGTCATGGACAGGCCCAACACGCCATCGGACAGCTTTAGAGCCCGTTGGGCGTCGACCAGGAGAACGTGGCAGGCGCCCCACATGATGCCGAATACGCAGAAAGCGAAAACCGTCGACCACATTGCACCGCGCATAACGCGTCCCCCGACGTCAGATGCGAACGATGACCTGGGTGATTTCATGAACGCTCCTTTATAGCCAACTCCGAATCAACCATGCCTCCCGTCTGGACCGGCTCGGCGTCGGTTTCCAAGAGCACGCGCCATTGCCTCTGCAATTCGGCGTCACGGTAGTCTTGTATGGTGGCGAATGCACCGGCTTGGCGCAGTTCGCCGTCAGACAAGGAGGTCCGTACACCAAAGGTGCGAATACCAGCAGCAGCGGCGGCGCGTATTCCGGATCGGGAGTCCTCGAAGGCGAAGGCGTGCGTCGCTCTGGCGCCGAGCAGTTGCAGGGCCGTCAAGTACGGCAGAGGGTGTGGCTTGCCGAACTCCAATTCCTCGCCGTAGACGATAGTCTTGAATCGATGCTCCATGCCCAGCCCACGTAACAGCAGTCGCGCGTTTTCACGCGGTGCATTGGTCACGACCGCCATCGCACAGCCGACGCTCTCCGCATGCCGCAGAAGCTCCAGAAGCCCGGGTAGCGGCTCCAGTTCGCGATCGAAGAGCCCGCGCACTAAGAGCTCCTTCTCCTCAGCATATGCGCACTTCTCGTCTGCACTTGCGGAGGGAAATATGGCGTCCATGATCTGCTCGTGCTTGAAACCCATGACGTGACGCTTGTAGTAATCCTCGTCGATGTGGCGATCAAACCGCGCAAGCAGGCAATTGAAGGCCTGGAGATGCAGGGCGTCGGTATCTACCAAGGTACCGTCCAGATCGAACAGCAGAGCGGGTGCTTTTCCGGACACGGCGGAGCCGGATCGAGTCAGACTGGATGAGTACATCGTGATTCCTTAGGAATGGCAGGCGTTGAAACGCTCTGGCGTAAAACACAGCGCCCATTGCCGGCATGCCAAATCGCGCGCGGCGATGGCGGCATCGACATCGATTGGACGCAAATTCACCCCGGCGCGATCGCTGCCATCGAGTGGATGGATGAGCGGCAATTTGTTGTAACGGCGATACGCCGAGGCGGCGTCTTCAGTCAGAGTCCATTGCAACGCACGCTGAGCCAGATCCGGTCTCGCACAACCCTGGCGTACTGCGAAGCCTTCAGGCTCATACGCGGGCGCATCCTCGGGAATCACCAGACTCAGGTCCCGCCCCTGAGCGATCAATGCCGCCGTGGAGGTGGATACCGAAACACCGATGGCCGCGCGTCCTTCAACCACGGCAAGACACGGTGCATTCGCGGAATTCACGATTCCGGGCGAACCGGCGGCAACCTCGCCAAGCACTGCCCAGGCATACGCGGGCCCAGCGCACTGCAGTAGCGCGGCGAGATGCAGGAATCCTGCTCCCGAACGCCTTGGATCTGGCAGCACAATCTGGCCGCGAAGACGCGCATCGGCCAGGTCGCGCCAACCGCGGGGAATCGGCAACCCTTGCTCGCGCAGCCTGCGATGGTCGACGCAGAACGCGGGTATAAAGCCAGACGGGGCGAACCACCGTAGATCTCGGGCATAGGCCGAGGCGGGCAGCCGATCCAAGACCAGTCCGGTGGCCGGCGCGAGCAAAGGCACGATTTCGGGATCGGCCAAGTGCGTCAGTGACCAACCGAACACCACGTCCCAGCGAGCGTTGCAGCCCTCCTCAAGTAGGCGTTCGCGCAAGGCTGTGGAAGACATCCGTTCCACCGCTAACGCAATGTCGGGGCAATCCGCGCGAATCAAGGCCGCGTACTCGGTAAGTTCGGTGTCCTCCATGGCGCTGTACGCCACGACCTCGTGTGCCGAACGCTTCATACTCGATCCAGAAGTCCGCTGGTCTTGGCGAACTGAAGCAACATGATGGTCTTACCGTCTCGGATGTCGCCGGAGGCGACCATCTGCAAGGCTTCGTCGAACAGCATCTCCAACACCTCGATGTCCTCGCTGTCCACGCCGCCGCCGTTGCCAACCCGGTCGTTCTCAACGTATTCGCCGACGAAGAAGAACAGCTTCTCGGTCACCGAGCCCGGACTCATATACGCCTCGAACACCTTGCACACGTTGCTCACCGAGTATCCAGTCTCCTCCTCGGTTTCACGGCGAATGCAGGTTTCCGGGTCGTCGTGATCCAGCAGTCCCGCGCATGTTTCTATCAACATACCGTCGGTATTGCCGTTGACGTAGGTCGGATAGCGGAACTGTCTGGTGAGCACGACTGTCCGTCGCTGGCGGTTGTATAGGAGGATCGTGGCGCCATTGCCTCGGTCGTAGGTTTCCCGGCTCGTGGTCTCCCATTGGCCGTCCGCTCGTAGGTACTCGAACGTGGTCTTTTTCAGGATGTACCAATTGTCCGAAAGCAGCTGCACGTTTTTAATGCGAATACGCTTGTTCATTGCCCTCTCCGAGGAGCGTGATTAAATTTCACGAATGCGAGGAACCACATATTCGAGCTTTGCCAGCATCGCTGGATCGCGATGCTCCGGCTCAGTCATGATCGCTGTATCCAGAGCGCGATGGCAGCCGTTCGGACACAGGGATGCTCCTTGGCTGCCGAGCGCGGCGACGACCGTGTGCAGGAGGGCAGTTGCGCTGTCTCGCATGTGCTTCATCCGCTCGCTGACCAGGTCGGCGGTCACCATACCCATGCCTTCGAACCAGCAGTCGTAGTCGGTTGCCATGGCTATCATCGCGTAGCACATTTCTGCTTCTCGGGCGAGCTTAGCCTCCGGCATCCCAGTCATTCCGATCACCGTACCGCCCCATTGCCGATACATGTTGGACTCTGCACGGGTCGAAAATTGCGGTCCCTCCATAACCACATAGGTGCCACTCCGCCGGCACGTCGGACCGACCCGCTCGGCCGCCTCGACCAGTGCATCACGCATCCGCGCACAGGTGGGCTCGCCGAATGGCACATGGCCGACCAAGCCCGAGCCGAAATAGGTTTTGTCGCGCTGGATCGACCTGTCGATGAATTGATCAATTAGGACGAAGGTGCCTGGCGGGACATCCTCCTGCAAACTTCCCACCGCGCTCATCGAGAGCACCTGCGTACAGCCGACGCGTTTCAGTGCTGCGACATTGGCTCGAACGTTGATGGCTGCTGGAGGAACCTTATGGCCGACACCGTGCCTTTGCACGAAGGCGACCGGCGTGGAATCGAGCAAGCCGATGGTGATTGGAACCGGCAGTTCGGAGAACGGCGTCTGCATCTCCAAACGCTCAACTTCGGTCAGTCCTTGCAAGGCTTGCAAGCCGCTGCCACCGATGATGCCGACACGACGGGGCTGATTGTTAGGATTCACTGATGGTGGCTCCATGATGTTTGCGCAGCTTGACGGCATCTGGACAGAGCCGCTCGCGCAGTTCAGATAGGGCGGAAGGGGCATGGTCCCGTGCGAAGATCAACCCGTGACTGGCGTGGGCGGTATAGCGTGCGTCGAGTACCTTAAGGACACGGTCGATCGCCGACAGATGATTCCAGCGCACTCCTGGATACAGCGAATGCGCCAGATGGTATGCGTCGGAAGTCGGGCTTACTAGGATCCTCACTAGCCACCCGCTGATACCGCTGTAATCAGTGGGGCGTCCGGCCCAGCATTCCAGATCGAACCGGCTGCTCGAAGCCCCGCCCTCGACGAACCAGCGATGTTCACTAAGCAGCGCCAGCCAGACGAATAATGGGTAGCTACTCAGCAGCGGTACCAACCAACCGAGCAAAATGGCCTGCCAGCCGCCGATGGCGTAGAAAAGGATCGACACCAGCAGGAGGCACACCACACGCAAAGCCACAGTCCCTTTGCTGTGGTTTACCAGGATGGCGCGCGCCATTGTTTGGACGTTGTTGACTACGCCGCGCGGGGTCAACGGATACAGCAAGCGCATGAAGAATTGGGCCGACGTCAGCGGCGCCACCATGCCGCCGTCGCGTACGCGGGCGCGATTGGGGTCAAGCTTTTCGTGGTTTGGATTGCGATGGTGCTCCTTGGTGTGCGTGATCTGCCGGCTGTGCATGTCCCGCTTGAACGCGGGGAACTGGTAGAAGATATTTGACAGTAGCCACTGCCAGCGATGCGACCGACACAGAGCGAAATGCACGGCGTTGTGCCCGAACTCCTGAAGCGCCCGAAAACGCCCTCCGATCAGGACGATCGCGAGTAGCCAACCCCAGATGTGACCGATCGCCGTGGTGACGATGACTAGGACAACGATCTCCATCCATGTCCAAACGAATGGCAGCGGCGCCATCCATGCGTCGTACTTTTTGTAGTAATGCTCCAGGCTGCCCCGGCGCTTCTCGAGCTTCAAGATCCGAAGTACTCTGCCATGATCGGAGTAATACAAGATCACGGTACAGCGAAACAACAGATCAATCGCGACTAGGGCCGCGATGGTCCAAGTGGCTTGTTGACTCAACATGAGTAGCTCCTATCCATTGAGCTCCCTGGACGAACCTGGGGAGAACCAGGCCCGCAACAGCGAATGCAGGTTAGGTACGACGTCGGCTGCATACCTCCGCAACGCCTCCTCGTTCTGATGGCCGCAGGCCACCAATTGCCAGCGCCATCCGTTGGCGTGGGCCACTTGGGCATCGTGGTCGGTATCTCCGACAAACAGCACTCGCCTGGGATCACAACCCAGCCTTTCCGCAAGTTCCATTGAACGCGCCAATTTGCTTGCAGCATGCTCGTCGTCCAGGCCGACAACATGGGCGAAGTGATGGGCGATACCCTTGTGCCGCAATGTTTGTTCAAGCGTTCCTTGCTGGGACGCCGAAAGAATCGAAACCGGCACGCCCGCCGCGCTCAATTTGGACAGCAACGTACGGGCGCTGTGGTGTAGCCGACATTCCACCACACGACTGTCGAACAAGTTCAAATACGATCGCACCAGTTCCGGGAACGGTACGTTCTCGAAATTGAAGCCAAGGTCGGCATAGAAGGACTGGATTGGAAAGCGGAATTTCCGGCGGTAGGTCGATTTGTCAATCGCTTGAACACCATAGCGCCGGCAGCAAACTGAGACGGCCGTCACCGCCAGATCGACGTCATCGAGAAGGGTCCCGTTCCAGTCGAAAATTACATGGTTGATCTCGCCACTGAGCCACGCCATGTATTAAGACCTCCGAGTCGAATCAAGCAACGAGGCCAACAGCACTTGGCCAAAAATCTCGGGGTGGTAAAGCCGCTTCCCCGGAGCAACTAGATTGCTCACCTCAACCTGAGTTCTGAGCGTGAAGCGGTGCAGCGCCGACAGTCGACCGACATGCTTGCCGTACCAGTGATTCCAGCGCACCGATGAAGAGCGCTCGCCCACTGTCTCGGGGAACCGTAGATCCTCCTGCTTCGCCATCTCCCACGCCGGAGTGACGATGCTAAGGATTCGGCATTGCAAATGATGAGTGCCTATCCGTTCCGCGAGCCACGAGTCAAGATTGGACGCCAGGCAGTCGACCTCCATCGCACACAGGGACATCCCTTGGCTGTACAGCGGATTTAGACTGCACAGAGCATCTCCAAGCACCAAAAAGCCTTCCGGCCATCGTGAAAAAAGATCGAACCGATGGCGCAAGCTGCCCGACATGCCGAATCCAAACACCTCCGACAAGGGCTCGGCCTCTGACACGATCCGGTGAATATCGGGCACAGGAAGCTTGGCCAAGTGCGCAAGGAATTGATCAGGATCGGGTTTGGGGTAATCGCCAAACCACCCGCCAGTTGTCACCAGCCAGCGGTCGCCTTCGATTAGGCTAATCACTCCCATACTGCGCTGCTGCGGCGGCAGCGGCAGCACCAGCAGGATCTTCCATAAATCGACGTACTTGGGCAGGCGCCGGTAAATGCGTGAAGCGTAACCGAGCTTGGTCACCACTTGCTCTTTGGCTTCCGGGTGCGAGTACCCCGCGCGCTGCAACCATTGCAGCGCATGCGATCCGCGGCCGCTCGCGTCTATCACGAAATCGGTGCTCAATGCCTCACCCTTTCCATCCACATCCAAGTGAACTCCACAGATCCATCCGTTAACTTGCAACAGGTCGCCAACCACGGTTTGCGAGCGCACGTGTATCCGCGCGTTGCGTTGGATGCGCCGCCGTATCAAATTGTCGAGCAGCCGCCGGCTGCAATAGTGCGCGGTCACACCGGTCTTATAGCGATGCTTCCAGCGACCGTATTGATACCACTTCACATCATGGCCGAGATCCGCCTCCACCGCGCCTTCGCGTTCAAGCTCGGCGATGAAGCCCGGGAACAGCGCCTCCAGAATCTGCTTGCCGCGCAGTAGCAACAGATGTACGTGGTGCTCCTGAGGAACACTCTTGCGATCACAAGACTCATCGTAAAAGTCTCCCTTTTCGATGAGAGTCACGCGCTCAAAGCTCCGGCTAAGGATTTCGGCTGAGAGGCAACCAGCCATGTTTCCACCGATTACCACCGCATGTGCGCGGGCACGTGTCATCGCGATGCCCCCTCGGGCCGGTAGGAATTGAGCGTCAGCGCGATGTACTCCAGATCGTTCAATGAAAGATCCGGGTGAAGCGGCACTGTGGTCAGAGAGCGCAGAAGATGCGCCGCGTTTGAACAGCGTCTGGCATGAGACGCCAGCAGGGGATAGAGATAAAGCGGCTGGTTGTCGTACTTGTACACATCCGATGGAATGCCATTCGCGACTTGGTAGCGCACCAATTCACGTCCATCGTGATCCAATGCCTGCAACAGAAGGGCGTAGCCGCTGGGCTCGCCGCCCGGACTTATGGGAATCTCCCGAAAATAGGGGTTATCGAGCAGCCCCAGCAGTGTGGCTCGGTGTTGAAGCCGTATGTGGTGATCGCGATCCAACGCAGGCACTCGGGCTAAACCGAGCGCGGCTTGCAATCCGCTCAACTTTAGGTTGATGCCGACAGTGCGTCCATCTAGGTTGCCGAAGCGCGTATAGGCGCGAATGCGCTCAGCCGCTCCGGAATCGCATGTCACCACCGAGCCACCTTCGCCGGTCGACATGAACTTGCCTTCATGGGTGCTGAAGCAGGAGACGTCTCCGTAGGCCGGCAAAAGGCGGCCGTGCAGACGAGTCTGGTAGGCGTGCGCGAGATCCATGACAAGAGGAATCCCGTAGCGCGTGGACACCGCGCGCGTCGCGTCTGCGGCGACGGGATATCCCCACATCGGCACTTCGATAATCGCACATGTGCATGGGCCGATCAGCGATTCCAGATCGGCCTGATCGAAGCCGAAACTGTCGGGCTCTACGTCGCAGAATACCGGTGTCAGACCTGCTTCCAGCACCGGCAACACCGTACAAATTGGCGCCGTTGGCGGCACGATGACCTCTTGCCCCGCAGACCAATCGAAGGCACGAAGCGCAGCCATGACAGCAGCCGAACCAGAGGACACGGCGATTGCGTGGGGGGCGCCGAAATGTGCAGCCAACGCCTCCTCATACTCGGCGACGATATCGGAGGTACCGGTCAGCCCTGTGGCCAACGCCCGCTCGAAATAGAGCGCATCCTCATCGTGACGATGACTATAGGTATCTTGAATGGAACGCCGGGTCGGGCTGTCCCTGATCGACTCCGCCAAGTTACTCATAGGGCGTGCTCCTGCACTTGTTCACGCAGCAACTGCCATAACCGGTCATTCCGATAGACATCGGCGAGCATCCGTCTGAAATTCGGAAACAGCTTCATAGAATGGGTCTGTTCGAAGGTGAAGAACCCGATGTCGCTGGCGCCGAAGTCTTTGCAATCTGCGACGGAGCCTGGCTTGCACAGGTAGATCATGTCGATGTGGTAGTGCGGTCCATGCTTATCCTGTATGTGCTCGCACAAGACGCGGTAGGGTGTGTGTAAGGCCTGCACACCGGTCTCGGGATCATTCAAGACATCGTCGCGCTCGCCCAATATGCGGACATGTCTCCCACTCTCCTCAAAGACCTCCCGAATTGCGGCCCCGTCGGGAGTCTCCATCTCCTCGACATGGCCTCCTGGGTACAGCCAGACACCGAGCTTCTTGTGATTGAGCAAGAGCACGCGCCGATCGGAGCGCAACACGAAGGCGGATGCTGTGAAGTGCGCCGGCAACGAGAGCTTCCCGTCCATCTGTGCGTCAGTCCCCGTTATAGTCGTTGACGATGCTGGCGATATAGAAAAGCTCGTCCTCGGTGACGTTGGGATGGACTGGGATGGTCGTCATGCCGCGCAGTAGCGCGTCGCCGTTCGGACAGTCTCGTTGGTATGCCGCAACGGCGGGAAACTTGTACAGGCACTTGCAGCCGTAGCGCTTGATGTCGGAGGGAATGCCATTCACCTCCAGGTAATCGATGAAGGAGCGATTGTTACGGAAGAACAGTTGCAGATTGAGGGAGTAATAGTTCGTCTCACCGCCGTCGATCTGCTTCTTTTCCCGGACCTTCGGATGATGAATGCGGGAAAGCAGGAACTCCGCATTGCGCCTGCGCGCATCGATCTGTTCTTGCAGGTAGCGCAGCCGATGCTGCCCGAGCGCGGCCGGCAATGCCGCCAGCTTGTAGTTCAGCCCGAAATCGCGTCCGTTGAGGTTGCCGAAACGGCTGTACGAACGTGCGCGGTCGGCCAAGTCTTGACGGTCACTCAGCAGGAACCCCCCCTCACCAGTTGCAAGCGGCTTGCGCTCGTGCGTGCTGAAGCAGGAGATATCGCCATAGTGGGACAGGTGCTTGCCGTGAAGCGTCGACCCATGCGCATGAGCCAGATCCAAAATCAATGTATAGCCCCGTTCGCGGGCGCAAGCCTGGAGCTCATCGACTTCGGTGGGGTATCCCCACATCGGGATATCAATAATCGCTTTAAGCTTGGCGTTGTGGACGCGGGAAAGGTCCTCAAGGGACATGCCGAAACCATGCTCTCGGGTATCGACGAATACCGGGACTGCTCCCGCGGCAATCACTGGATAGACGGTACACAACGGGCTGGTTGGAGTCAGAGCCACTTCGTCGCCAGCCCCGACGCCGGCGGCGGCCAATGCGACGCTGATGGCGGCGCCGCCGGAGGACACGGCAATTGCATTTTGGCTATCAAACCAAGCAGCTAGGTCTGCTTCGTAATGCTCGACTACTTCGCTTGTTCCAGAAAGTCCGCGTTGCAGTGCATCGCGCAGAACATCAAGTTCGCCCTGGCAGCTTTGTCGGTATTTATCGGAAATGGGGAATCGCGGAGTTTCAACAATTGCTGACATGGGTTCGCCTCTCGGATTCGTTTAGCTGATGGTGGAAAGAGCAAGGGGCTCGGCCGCTTCGACTGACTTCGGCTGCATGACCGCCGAATCAACCTGGGCCGTGTTTCCGCAGACGCTCTCGATCACCTCGTAAGTAGGCAGAAGGCTGGCGAAATCGGCCTCGAACCGCGTTCCGGTCCGAATGGCGTGGAAGAACCGCTCCAGCTCAACCTGATAACCGCTGCGGGCGTACCCTGAGTCCAAGGGACCGGGTTGCCAAGAGCCGCGCCAGCGTTTATCCGACCCGCCCGTGCGGGTCGCATGATCGAGCTCGTGCAATGTGATGTTCCACAGATTGTCCAACTGCACCATGCTGGACTTGTCGCTGATGATCTTCATGTCGAACTCGAAGTAAGGGAACATGGTTCCCGTGAGAATCGACACCGTCGTTCCTGACTCGAAACCAATGTTGATCTCGGCGATAAGCGAATCGCTTTTGGTTTGAACTTCAGAGCGGATATCGCGAATTTGGCCCCCAAACACCATCGCTAGGTCGATCGAATGGATCGCTTGCGCCAAGAGGAACGAACGCAACGTCGAATTCATACCCCACAGCGGCGTACGGGGTTTACTCGCATAGTGGTTGATCTGCACATGGGCGATGCTGCCGAAATCCCGCCCCTCGCGAATGCTGCGTAAGTGCTGGATCGGACGAGCAAAGCGGAAATTCATGCCCACCCCAGTGACTACGCCCATCTCATTAGCCGTCGCTACCAACTCTTGTAACTCGGCGAGGTTAGAGCACGGCGGCTTCTCTACAAATATGTGTAACCCCTTCCTCATGGCCAATTCGGCAATGTCGCGGTGTGCTTGCGGAGGGCACGCGGCGATGACGGCATCGGGTTTGGCTTTGTCGATCATCGTTAAAACATTGTCGAATTGCGCCACGCCGGGTATATGCCGTCGCACATGATCGGTTCGACCAAGGTTGCCGTCGCATGCGGCAACGATTTGTATATCCGGCGTCTGAAGCAGGGATGGCAGAATGTTTTCCCGCGTCTGTGCTCCAATGCCTACGAGTCCGATTTTCAGTGAATTCACAATGCGAGCCTCTTTGAATAGATTTATTAAAGGTCCATAGCGACAATCTTCGACGATTTCAATCCAACGCCTAACCCATTCACTAAGACAAAAAACGTATGCAAGAAGCGCGCGCATTCTTAGCGGAGCGTAGCTTAATGTCTAATTTCCTTACACAGCCGCAGTCAGGCAATAGCAGCACGATTAGCGACACGGTGGTCCATGGGTCTGGATCGGGTTGCGATGGATGCCGTTCAGCAGTCATTTGAAAAATAGAACCACCGCTCAGGCTTGCGACCCCACAATTGCGAATGAGTGTTGCGATATGCTGCAGGTTTCAGCAGCGGATGAGATACATCCGTTGAAAACGCAACTGGAATCAGCGATTGCAGCAGCTGAAACGCATGCGCGCTGCCAGATACACTAACGCCGGTATATTCGGAGTACAGATTGTACTCGTAGAAGTCGATGTTATCGTCGACCGCATGCGAATCCAGTAACGGGGTGGTCTGGCCGATGACAATTCCCCTGCTTGTGTCCATACTGAGACTGGTTGGACTCATCGACTCGGTGTGACAAACGGCAAAAAGCGTCGCAAGAGCAATTACAAAAATACAGACTTCAATCCGCATGGCTAGCATCCTTGCTTATGCTCCTGTGCGCAGCTAAATCATCCGCCTTACACGAACGTCATCAGCATTGCTATGCCAATAAGTAAATGTCAAGTGGCTAGCTAGCGGTGTGATACCGCAAAATATCGCGATTAAATACATGCGAAGACGAAAGTTTAATCAAGAGTTTCTCCAACCTTTCGCTGCTGCGGCGTTAATTTCCACCAATACCAGTGGTCATAAGGCGGTGCACAGTATCGAAAGAAAATGCGCGGTGAAAATATATGTAGGGTTAACCTTACTCGTTATAGTGGCGTCACCTCACAACGCAAATTGGGTTCACCGACCCCTCCCTGCTTTCAGTAGCGAACCGAGTCGACAGCCCGCCATTGCGATTTGGGCAACAGACCGCTGCGCAATTTTGCTGGAGCTGGGAGATCATTAAATGCAGAGGCTTTTCCGGTCATGCTTAGGCATTCGAGGCGTACCGGATTGCCAAGCACAGCTCGACCACGCCGACCCCGGTGCCGCCGGTATCGAGAAGTGCTCACCCAAGTCCAATCCAGCTGCAGTCAACTCTAAACTTCTATGAGCAACCCCGGATAAGCCCTAGAGGTGTCGCCACGGTGGCGGGACCGCCAGTAGGCACGTCAGGGGCAGCACATGGTCGCAGTGATCGCAGGGAATGGTCTGGGACTGGACAACAGCTCGTTGCGGTCTTTGGGCCAGGGGCCGGGTGGACAGACGGTGATCGGCCAGGGTGGTGTGGCGCAGTACTTCAATGCGGCCACGGGCAACCTGATCCTGCAAAACGCGGACGAGGGATTGATCTTCGATGGCCTGCCGCTGGCGGCCCTGCGCACCTATAACAGTCAGGGCCAGCTGACAGGTAGCCAGGGCTGGCTGTTCGGTTTCAGTCGTTCGATCGGCAGCTTGACCGGGACGCTGGGCACGGTGGGCAGCACGGTGGTACGCGCCGGCGACGACGGCTCGTCGGTCACCTACGCCTACGATGCCACCCGCAGCCTGTACGTCAGTAGTGACCAGAGCGGGGCCGAAGACACCTTGAGCTGGAGCGTGGCCTCGTCGACCTGGACCTGGACGGACAGCGCGGACAGCCAGCAGGAGACGTACGACGCCAGTGGTCGGTTGGTAGGGTTGAGCGATCCGCAGACGGGTGCCCACTACAGCTTCAGTTACAGCGGCAGCCAGCTCAGCCAAATCGTGGCCGATGATGGCGACACGCTGATCTTCGGTTACAACGCCGCCGGCCAGCTGAGCAGCCTGTCGATCCAGGAGATCCCGCCAGGCCAGACCACGGCGGTGACCCGCCAGCAGGTCGGTTATGCCTATGACGCCCAGGGCCGTTTGTCGACGGTCACCACCACGTTAGGCTCGGACACCGACACCAGCACAGACAGCTACGTCACCACCTATACCTACGACGGCGCCAGCGACCGGATCGCCTCGGTCAGCCAGAGCGATGGCACGGCGGTGAGCTACACCTATGCCGCGGACACGAATGGGGTCTATCGCGTCGCCACGATCACCACAGGATCGGGTGGTGCCGCTCAGATCCTGACCTTGAGCTACGACCTTGGCACCGACACCACCTCCGTCGCCAACGCCTTGGGTCAGGCGTGGATGTATACCTATAACGCGGCAGGCCAGCTGACCCAGGTGACGGCGCCGACCGTCAACGGCAGCAGCCCGACCACACGGTACAGCTACGACAGCAACGGCAATCTGCTGACGGCGACCGATGCCGACGGCGGGACGACCAGCTACAGCTACGATGCCAACGGTAACCGGCTCAGCGTCGAGGACGCCACCGGCCACACGGTCAGCTATACCTACAACGCCGACGACCAGGTGCTGAGCCAGACGGTTTATACCGTGCCGGCCCAGGGCGTGGTGGGCGAGAGTGGCTACGTCGCCCCCGACGGCGCCCAGACCACGTACTACGTCTACGACGCCAGCGACCGCCTCAGCTATGTCGTCGACCCGCTGGGCAACGTCACCGAGCACGACTACACCCCCACCGGCGGACTGACAGTGCTCAGCAGCACTCGGCAGTATCTGGGTGCGACGTACAGCCTCACGGGCGTATCGCCGAGCACGCCGCCGACCTTGGCGACCTTGCAGGGCTGGGTAGCCAGTGCGCCCGTACAGACCACGCTCACGCAGGCCAGTCGGACCGACTATACCTATGACGTCCGCGGGCAACTGGCAACGCAGACGCAGTGGGATGTGTTGGGCAGCAGTGGTACCGGCACACTGGCGGGCGATGTCGGTGCCACCGTGACCAGCTACACCTACGATGCGCAGGGCAAGCTGCTGCAAACGGCTACCCAGCGCGGTGCCGGCCGCACGACACGGGAGACGACCAGCTACGCCTATGACGGTATGAACCGGTTGATCAGCCGTACCGACCCGCTGGGCCGCGTCACCAGCTACGTCTACACCGACAGCAGCAACATGCTGGCGATCACCCAGGCCAACGGACTGACCACGACCCAGGTGCGTAACAGCGCCGGGTTGTTGATCAGCAGCACGTCGTCGGCCAGCGGGGAGGCCAGCCGCGTCACCACGTACCTGTACAACGCTGCAGGCCTGGCCGTGGCCACGATCGATCCGGTCGGCAACATCAGCTACACATTCTACGATGCCGATGGGCGGGTGGCCGGGACGGTGGATGCGACCGGTGCTGTCAGAGCCATCAGCTACGACGCCGATGGTCACATTATCAGTACCACTCAGTACGCCACGCTGATCAGCCCCAACGGCTGGGTTAGTGGCGGTGTCCTGACTGCCGGCCTGCCAACCGCATTGCCGGTCCCCACGAGCACGGCGAGCGATATCACCATACACACCCTTGTCGATGGCGCGGGCCGGGTGATCGCCACGATTGATGCGGAGGGCAATGTCAGCACCACGACCTACGACGGCGAGGGTAACGCCATCGCCCACACGGCGTATGCAACCGCACTGACCCCGGCGCAGCTCACTGGGTTGGGCAGCACGCCGACGTGGGCCGCGCTGCAGGCGGACCTGACAGCAAGCGCCAACGATCGCATTACGCACACCGTCTATGACGCCGACGGTCGCGCTGCCGCGACGATAGATGCCGCCGGCTTCGTGACGACCACCGCGTATGATGCGGCCAGCCGCGTGGTCAATACGGTGACGTATGCCACGGTGCTGACCCCAGCCCAGCTGACTGCACTGGGCAGCGCACCCACGCTGACGGCGTTGCAAACCGATCTGACGACGAGTGTCGGCGATCAGATTGCACGCACCTACTACGACGGGGGTGGCCGTGTAGTCGCCCAGGTCAATGCGGACGGCTATCTCACCACGCGGGTACACGACGCCACCACGCACACCGAGACGACCACGCGCTACGCCATGGCGCTGACATCTTCCCAGTTGACGGCGCTCACCGGCAGCGAGAGCGTGGCGACCCTGGTGGCGATGCTGGGTAGCTATACCGCCAACCAGCAAAGCAGTACGACGTACGACGCGGACAACCACGTCGTGAGCGCCACCGCGGTCGACGGCACGGTGACAACAAACAGCTACAACCTCGTGGGGCAGCTGCTGAGCACCAAGGTCACTCCGACGGCCGGGCAGGGTACTGCACGCACCGCCAGCGCTACCTACGATGCCTTCGGTGACACGTTGACGGCCGTCGATGGCAACCAGGCCACGACGACCTACACTTACAACGCGCTGGGCCAGCGCACGACCGCGACCGATGCGCTGGGCAACACGACCTGGTATGTCTATGACGCCGACGGCCGGGTGAACTGGGTCGTCACCGGCATGGCCGACAGTACAGGCCATGCCAATGCGCTCGGTGACTTCAAAAAGATCACGTACAACACGTTTGGTCAAATACAAAAGACGGTTAGTTACGCCACACCACTCAGTCTTAGCTCGCTCAACCTGGCGACAGCCACGCCGGCACAAGTGGGTCAGGCGGTATCCGCGGTGACCAACCCCGCGATTGACGATGCGCAGATCTACCAATACACGCTGGATGGTCAGGTCGCGAATATCAGCGACGGGCTCGGGTACGCCAAGGCATATCAATACGATGCTTTTGGTGATGTGATCCAGCTGCAGCAGCAGCTCAGTCAACCTGGACTCGCGCTGAGCGCGGACAACAGCACGATCAGCACCTTTGCCTACGATGTCCGCGGCGAACAGACCAGCGAGATCGATGGCGTCGGATCCGCCGTGGTACGCAGCACGTCAAGTACGTACGACGCGTTCGGCCGGGTGACCCGCAGCACCGACGGCAATGGCAACGTCGTCACTTACGCGTACGACAACCTGGGCCGCCAAGTCAGCACCAGCCAGACCGTGCAGGGCGTAGCGCGCACCGCGCAGACCACGTACGACGCTTTCGACCGCACGGTCACGCAGACCGATGGGCTGGGCAACCTCACCACATACCAGTACGACCTGGCTGCACACAAGACGATCGTGACCACGCCCGATGGCGTGACAATGACAACGGCGAAGGATGCCTTTGGCGACACGGTCAGTGTCACCGACGGTGCCGGCGATACCACGACGTTCACCTACGATGCCGACGGGCGGCTGACGGCTACTACCGACGCGCTGGGCAACACCAACCACGATCAGTACGACGCCGATGGCGAGCTGATCCAGAGCACCGATGCCAGCGGGCGTGTCGTCAGCTACAGCTACGATGCCAGCGGCCGGGTACTCACCCGAACGGTGGATCCCAACGGGCTCAACCGGATCACCACCTATAGCTACGATGGTCAGGGCCGCACGCTGAACGTGATTGACCCGATGGGCTCGGTGACCACCTACGCCTACGACGCCATTGGCCACACGCTGAGCCAAGTGCAGGATGCCGGTGCCGGCCATCTGAACCTGACCACGACGTACACCTGGGATGGGGTTGGCGAAGAGCTCTCGGTGACGGAAGGGGCCGGCACCGCCAGTGCCCGCACGACCAGCTACGTCTATGACCAACTTGGACGGCGCACCCGTACGGTCGTGGACCCGGGCAGCGGGCACCTCAACCTCACCACCGGCTACGCCTACGATGGCAACGGAAACCTAGTCACCCTGACCGACCCGAAGGGCAACGTTACACGTTACGTCTACGACGAGGCGAACGAGCAGGTCTACCACATCGACGCATCGGGCGCGGTGGTGCAGTCCTTCTACGACGCCGATAGGCGCGTCACTGCGACGCGCACGTACGCCACGGCGATCAGCCTGAATGGGCTGAGCACCGCACCGACCTTGGCCGATGTGGCTGCACGGGTCCTCCAGGCCAGCACCGACCAGCGTCGCTATACGGTCTACGACGCGGCCGGTCGGGTGCATTACACCGTCGATCCGCTGGGCTACATCACCGAGCAGCGTTATGACGTCGCCGGCCGCCCGTCGGAGACGCTGACCTACGCCTATCCGGTGAGCAATCAGGCCTTCACCAACGCCAATATGTGGACGGCGATGGTGACGGGCACGGCCGATCCGGGCATGGCCGCCCTGATCACCGCGGCGGGCAACACCGACGCCAACGCCCACGCCACACTGAACCTCTACGACGCGGACGGCGACGTCCGCTTCGTGGTGCAGCAGAACACCATCAACAGCCAGTTGGTCGCGCAGGTCAGCGAGCACCGCTACGACGCGGCCGGCCGCGTGCTGAGCGACATCGTTTACGGCACCACGATCCCGCTCGGCAGCATCACTGCGTTGACCGCCCAACTTTCCACCACTAGCGTGGCGCAGACCCTGGCCAGCAGTACGAGCCTGCACCCGACCCGCTACGTGTACGACGCAGCCGGCTGTCTGCGCTACACGATCGATGCCGGCAACTATGTTACCGAGCAGCAGTACAACGCCGACGGTGAGCTCACTAAGACCCTGACCTACCTCAATGCCATCACCGTGCCGGGTGCGCTGACTGAGGCGACCCTGGCCAGCGCGGTGAGTGCCAGCAACACTGCGGCAAGCACGCGCTTCACCCAGAACGTCTACGACCTGGCCGGACGCTTGACCAGCGTGGCCGACGCGCTGGGCACTCGAGCGTCCTACACCTACGACGCCACGGGTCTGACGCTCACCGTAACCAATCGCGATAGCGCGGTGTGGACCTACCAGTACGACGCGGCTGGGCGGCAGATCCGCCAGATCAGCCCGCCGGTCGCCAGTGCGACGTACACCACTGGCAACACGTTGAGTGCGGCCACAGCCTCACTGGTGACCGAATTGGTGTACGACGCCAACGGCAATGTGCTCAGCCGGACCGACGCCTATGGCACGTCGGCGGCGCGCACCATCACCTACGGCTACGACAGTCGCAACCACCAGACCACGACGACGTATCCGGATGCCGGCTACGTCGACCCGAGTACCAGCACCTACCAGCTGACCAGCCCTAACGGCATCACCACAACCACTGTGATCTACGACGCCCTGGGTCATGCGGTGGTGAGCAAGGATGTGCGCGGTCACTATGAATACAAGGCGTACAACCTCGATGGCGAGGTGACCTATGAGGTGGATGGCGACGGTTACGTCACGGCCTACGACTACGACGCCTTCGGCAATACGACAGGGGTGACCCGCTACGCCACCGCGCTGGAGACCAGCGCGATCAGCGGCTGGTCGGCGGGGCAGCCGCTGTCCACGACCCAAATGCAGCAGGGCATCGTGACGTCGTCCACCCTCGACCGTGCGCTCACCACCACCTACAACCAAGTCAATCGGAAGACCCGGGTCGTGCAGGCGTCGATCAGCTATGTGCTGGCAACGGGTGTCAATGCCGGCCAGGCCGGTACGGGCTCGCCGACAACCACCTATGCCTATGACGCTTACGGCAATGTGGTGAAGACCGCAGTGCTGATCCAGGGGGCCTACGGCACGGTCGGACAATCGGGTTACAGCGCCGAGGTGTGGGCGGCTACGTATAGCTACTACAACGCGCTGAACGAGAAGCTGATGGACGTGGACCCGATGGGCTACGTCACCACCTGGGCCTACAACGGGGCGGGGCAGCTCAGCACCACCACCGAATATGCCAACGCGATCGCCACCGGCAGCCTGACCACCACCACGCAACCGGACCTCCCCGTGGCCGGCACGGCGACCACCGGCTACAACCGAGTCACCAGCAACACTTACGACACCATCGGCCGCAAGATCCAGCAGAGCCAGAGCGGCGATTACAGTTACGTCAACGGCACGGCTGGCGTCACTGCCGGCGGCAGCGTTACCAGCTTCGGGTACGACGGCGAGGACAGAGTCACCACGGTCACCGTCAACGGCGCCACTACCCGCACCAGCTACGATGCGCTGGGCCGGGTATTGACGATGACCGAGCCGACGCGGGCGGTGCTGGCCTCCAACTGGCAGAGCTCACTGACCGGCAATGCGAGTGTGGATCTGTCCACGGCCTCGCTGTACGTGCAGGCCGCGCCGGTCACTACGCTGACCTATGATGCGTTGGGTAATGCGGTGCGAACCGTGCGCTCGGGCACTGGCGCGACCAGCCAGATCACCTACGACCACTACGACGCGCTCGGTCGTCAGGTGGTGGAGTTTGATGCCAACGGGCATCCCGCCTACAGCGCCTACGACGCGGCCGGCAATCTCACCAAGGCCTGGTACACGCTGACCGGAAATAGCGGCTCTACGGTGGTCACCACCGTTTCGACCTACGACGCGGCCAACCAGAGGCTGAGCACGGTCACCACCCGAAGCGGGCAGAGCGCGCCGGACAGCGCCTACTATGCCAAGTACAACGCCTTCGGCGAACTGGGTGCGCAGGGCGATGGCATCGTCAACACTTACGACAGCGGCTACGGAGTGGGGTACCTCTACGATGCTGCCGGCTACCTCGTACTGGCCACCGACCCGAAGAGCGGCACCCCGCACACCTACAGCCGAAGTCTGACCGGTGCCCAGCTGGGCGATGCCGGCTACGTCACCGGGGGCTCCAGCCAGTCCGACACGTCCTGGGTGCTCGATCTCGATGGGCGCCGCATTTTGCAGCACCAGCCGAGCAACACCGCCGAGAGTGGACAGAGCGGGAGCGTGATCACCCGCAGCTACGACCGCTGGGGCAACGTACTTTCCGAGACTGACGCGAGGGGCTACACCACCAGCTACCAGTACGACAGCCAGAACCACCTCATCAAGGAAACCGAGGCGCAGGTACTGGTGGTCTCGGCCACCGGTGTGCGCAGCTGGCAGACGCCGATCAAGCAGTGGTACTACGACATCAACGGGCGCCTGATGGGACTGACCGACGAGAACAACCACAGCACCTGGAACACCTACGACGCGGCTGGCGAGCTGACGATGAGCCAAGACGCGCTCGGCGCCAAGACCTATACCGCCTACGATGTACTGGGCCAGGCGCTGGCCCAGCAGACACCGCCGGTCCAGACCGCCACCGGCACGATGGTGCACATCACCACCACCACCTACGACGGCGACGACCAGGTGACCGGGCAGGGCGATTACTCGCTCGACAGCAGCGGCAGCACGCGTACCGCCCATGTGCTGCAGACCTATACGCTCAATGAGAACGGCGACCGGCGTCAGGTCAAAGATGCACTCAACAACATTGCCTATTACGACTATGACAGCCAGCACCGGGTGCTCAAGAGCCAGACCGCCGTGCAGCATGGCGCCAACGTCGCCGACACCATGGTCTACGACGTCAACGGGAACAAAACCCGCCAGACCGATGCCGACGGCAACACGCAAACATGGACGTACGATTACTTCGGGCGGGTGCGGACGTATACCGACCTCAGTGGCGCCACCTATAGCTACACCTACGACACCGCTTCTGGTCTGTTGACCAAGCAGACCAGTACGTGGACACCCACAGGGCAGACCAACCCGGGCTACCTCCCCGGGGTATGGGTCGGCACGTCCAGTGAAATCGACTACACCTACTACGCTAGTGGTTTGGTCCAGCAGAAGACCGAGAAGACCGGCACCCAGACCTCGGCCTGGACCACCTACCAGTACGACGCTTCCGGTAACGCCACGGACGTCATCACCGAAACCACCGACGGCGCCGGCCAAGTGGTGCACAACGAGACGATCACGCGCTATGACAGCCATAACCGGCTGGCCGTGGTCACCAATCAGAACTCCGATACCGATGTGGGCCTGATGCGCACGGCCTACAACTACGATGCAGCGGGCAATCGGCGCGCCGTGTTCGTGCAGAGCGGCTTCGGTACCAACGTGACGCCCATCAACACCGGCACCGGCGGCCCGACTGTCACTTCCATCGCGACCCAGACGATACAGCCCGGCCAAGCCTGGAGTTTCAACGCCGCCAGCGCTTTTACCGACACGCTCGGTTTCGGGGTGACCTTCACCGGGGCGAACCTGCCGTCCTGGCTCCACCTGAGCAGCGACGGCGTGCTGACCGGCAATGCCGCCGCCAACGGTAGCTGGCTGATCACGATCGCCGGCACTGACGTCACCGGAGCCAGCGTCAGCGTGACCTTTACCGTGACCGTCCCCCTGGTGAATCCGGTGTTCAGCGCCGGCCTCACGCCGCCCACTGGCAAGATCGGCACGGCAGTCAGCTTTACCGCCCCCGCGGCCACCGATGCCAACGATGCGTCGATCACGTACTCCGCCCAGTATTACAATGGCTCGACCTGGGTCGCGCTTCCGAGCTGGCTCAGCTTCAACACCACCACGCGCACTTTCAGCGGCACCCCGCCGGTCGGCAGCATCGCCAACTATTCCCTGCGTGTCCTGGCCAGCGCGTCCAACGGCGGCTCGGCGGCATTGGGCTTTACCTTCACCGTGGCCCCGACACCGCCGGTGTACCACGGTGGCCTCAGCACGCAGACGGCCGATGCCACCCGGGCCTTCGCGTACACCGTTCCCTCCACCGCCTTCACCGAGTCGGACCAGACCACGCTGACCTACGCGGCCACGGGTATGCCCAGCTGGCTGACCTTCAACGCCAGCACACATGTGTTCTCGGGCACGCCGCCGACCAGCGAGATCGGCTACAGCAACACCGTCACGGTCACCGTGACCAATCCGCAGGGGCAGACGGCGAGCGGCTCGTTCACGCTCGGGGTCGAAGCCTATGTGCAGCCGCCGCCGGTCTATAACGGCGGCTACACCAACCAGACCGGCGTCATCGGCGGCACCGCCATCACCATCGGCAAACCGACCAATGCCTTCATCGAGCCCGATGGCGGTGCGCTGACCTATTCAGCGCAGGTGCTGATCCCGGAGCACCAAGTCGAACACATTATCGCCAAGTACGACATCGACGAATGGGTCACCGTGGCGGCCGAATGGGTCGACATCAGTCAGGTCGGTCTGTCGGTAAATGCCACCACGGGCACGATCAGCGGTGTGCCCAAGGCCCTGGTCTATACCGAGTCGCCGTATGACGGTACGAATTACGAAGATACGAGCTATGCACTAAGGGTGGTCGCCACCAACGTCCAGGGCGGGACGGCCGCGGGGCAGTTCACGCTGAGCAATACCTATGCTCTTCCTGCAGTGGCACAAGGCATCGCCAATCCGGCGACCCAGAGCCCGGGTGCAGGCACACTCATCGTCGTATCCTCCAGCGCCTTCACCGACCCCTATGGGCACGGCCTGACCTACACCGCGAGCGGGCTCCCGTCGGGCGTGACCTTCTCCGGTACCTCGCTGTCCATCGGCAACGTGGCCTCGGGGAGCTACACCATCACCGTGACCGCGAAGGACGGTCTGGGCCGTACCGTATCGGACAATTTCGTTCTGACCGTTCGCAACGTCGCTCCCGTGTGGAGCGGTAGCATGGTCAACCGTTCGTTCGTGCAGGCCAAAGGCATCACCGCCTTCCAACTGCCGGCCGCGACCGACGCCAACGGTGACGCCATCACCTACAGCGCCACAGGTCTGCCCCCCGGCATCACCTTCACCGCCTCGACGCGCACCTTCAGCGGCACGCCGACCACTATCGGCACCTACACCGTCACCTACAAGGCGACCGATAGCCATGGCGCCTATGCCACCGGCACGTTCCAGATCAGCGTGACCTCGGCAGCTCCGCCTGTCTACAACGGAGGTCTGGTCTCGTCCTTCACCTTTGCCTCCGGCAGCAATAGTTACGTGGTCCCCAGCACGGCCTTCTCCAGCCCAGAAGGCTACGCACTGACCTACTCGTCCAATGCCAGTGCTAGCGGCGGCTGGCTGACTTTTTCACCCACCACGCACACGTTCTCGGCGATGCTGGACGACACCGATTACGGTCCGTTCACCGCGGTCGTAACGGCGACCGACAGTCTGGGGCATTCGGTATCAGCCAGTTTTACCGCCTACGCCCGGCACATCAGCAATCCGAAGCTGCTGGATTCTTATGCGGTGGCCTCGCGCCAGAACGGCATGCAGATGCAGATGGTGCCCATCGACGGGGGTGGCGATGGTGGCGGTGGAACCGGGGGTACCGGGGGGGGCGGCGGCACCGGTGGCACGACCACGCCGGCGCCGAACATCGAGGCCTACTGGTTCACCTACGACGCGGATAACCGTGTGCAGATCACCAACGGCACGCTGGCCAACGGCCAGATCATGCTCAAGGAAGACTCCAGTTCCAGCACGACGGCCTACGACGCGGCAGGCAACGCGATCAGCCACACCCTGGTCGACAGCAACGGCCACACGCAGACCCAGCGGTCCTACTACGACGAGCGCAACGAGTTGGCGCGTGCCGACTACGCGGTGGATGTGACCGCGGGCGGCACCTTCCGCGGGATCGCGGAGCAGCGTGTCTATGACGCCGCCGGTCATTTGCTCGCGGACGAGCAATTCTACGTGCTGGGCACGACCACGCGGGTCAATGGTGGCCTGATCAAACTCGATCCATATTCGGAAACCGTGGACTATGGCGGCAACGACATCGGCGGCATGCTGGCGTCGGCGACCATCGACCACTACGACACCGACGGTCACCGGCTGCAAGAGCAGGTCTTCGCGCATACGGCGCTCTGGCAGGGCGATGGTGCCACTGCGACACCGCCCGCGACGATGCCGGCCGTCAACGCCACCAGCTGGGGCGGCATGGGCCTGCAGAACGAAGTCACCTACAAGACCGCGAGCGGGGCGGTGGGCAGCGGTTACGACGCCGAAGGCAACGTCATCGCCTACGAGTACTACGACGTCACCGCGGCACGCACCGACACCTATACCGTCAGTTACCTGAAGAAGGATGGCTACCTGGAGCAAGCCACCGCCGGCCACAGCAGCAACAGCAACTACGTGCCCGCCACCGATACCAGCTACTACAACGACCTGGGCGAGCGCATCTCCATCGATCAGCATGTCCAGCTCAGCAGCGGCACGATCGCCGACACGGTGCGTGCTTTCGCCTTCGACGGCAACGGCCAGATCCTGCAGCGTCGCGATGGCACCGTGTCCGGCAGCACCTTCACGGCCCAAGACGGGGCCGGCACCCACCACTACGCCTACGTCAACGGCCAGCAGGTGGCCAGCGTGGACGAGGCCGGCGGCATCGACGTGGTGAACGGACTGACAGCGTTCAGCAACACCGACGCCGGCGCCAGCGGTTACGTGGTGCAGTTCGGCGACACGCTCAAGAGCATCGCGCAGGCCGAATATGGCGACGCCAGCCTGTGGTACGTGGTGGCGCAGGCCAATGCCCTCAACAGCGACGACGACCTGGTGGCGGGGCAGACGCTGAGCATCCCGCAGGTGACGACCAGCCAGAACACGGCCAGCACGTTCAAGCCGTACAACCCGGCGCAGATCGCAGGCAGTACCACGCCGGTTTTGCCGTACGTCGCACCACCGCCACCGGCACAGCATTGCAATGCGCTGGCGGCGATCGTGATCATCGCGGTGGCGGTTATCGTTTCCTTCGTGACGTACGGGGCATTGTCAGGGGAAATGGCCGGCTGGGCTGCCGGCGCGTTGGCCGGCGCGGCAGGCAGCGCAGCTAGCCAAGTGGCGGGTAACGCCATGGGAACACAGCATGGCTTTGACTGGGGCCAAGTCGCCCTGGGTGCCGTGGGTGGTGGCATCGGCGTCGCCGTGGCCTCGGAGCTCTCATCGAGCAGTACTTTCGGCACGACGTTCACCGAGGGGGCGGGCGCCAATGGACTCAACGCCTATGGCAATGCCGTCGCTGGCGCGGCCACCTATGCGGGAAACCACGAAGCCAGCAAGCTTCTGGATGAGCCGACGCATTTCAGCTGGGCGGGCTTGGTGGCTTCCAGCGTGGGCTCCGCCGCTGGCGGCGAGCTGGGATCCACCCGCGCAGACGTCAGCGCCGGTCGCCTGGGCAGCAACTACTGGGGCAATATCGGAGCCAACGCCGCGCAGGACGTCGTGACCCGAGAGGTCAGCGAGGGGTTGGGCGACCACCACGTGCCAAGCTGGGAGCAGGTCGGCGAGGATGTGTTCGGCAATGCACTGGGCAATGCGGCGGTGGCGGGGATCAGTGCCTATAGTGCCGGGCATCAACAGTCGACGGCATCGTTCGACGCGTGGGCGAAGGATGCCTGGGCTGACGATCGGAACCAAGCGGATACCTGGCAGGATGGATGGGAACAGGGTCTCGGCGAAACCGCGTTCGAGAGCCGCGCGCAGTCGTTGATCGACAGTAGCCCGCAGCTGGCGTCGACCGATGCGTATTCAACCTATACGGGCGTGTATGGGTTGCCCGATTCCGGCAACGGCACGGCAGAAGGCGGCACGTGGGTGTCGTCCAACGGCGACGTCTACGAGTTGCCTTCCCTGCCGGGTTACACGTCCTACCTGGAAACCAATGCGGACGGTACGCCGTACCTGTTCCAGCAGCACACGGTGACCGACTTGACGCCAGTGGCGGTGACAGCCCCGCCGTACCTTGCGGCCGACGATCCCTATTTCTCGACGCCGGATATGGATCAACAGCACGCGCTGGACATGCAGTTGATGGATGTCTTGCCGGGCAGCGAACGATGGACGCAGCTGACGCAGCAGAAGGCGGCCTTGGGGCTGTACAGCACCAATCCCGTCACGGCGTCTCAAAGCCAGTTGGCGGCACTCCAGCTTCGGGTGGGCCGCACGGCGCAGGAGATGAGGCTGAATGGCGGACGGCCAATGCCCGTCATGCAGGACTCCATGCCTTCCCTACGCGCACAACAAGCCCAGCAAGCGCAGCTGAGTGATCTTGGCCTGTTTCTTTTGGGAACGAGCCTTCCCGCCGTGCTTGGGGGCACCAAGGCCGAGGGGCCCGTATACGAACCGGCGCCTTATATGGTTGGATACGAGCCGGTACCCGTGTTGATGGAGGCGGCTGGTGGAGTTGCGGGGAGGACGGTTTCAAGCACGGTAGATGCTGGACCCGGTGGCGTGGATCTGCAACTAACGTATAAGGATGGCTGGACTGATGCGCAGCGCGCAGAGGCAGATGCAAAGGTTCAAATACTTAACGACTCGGATACTGTCGTAACTGAGGTCAATCGCTCTGGGACATCTGCATCAAGTCGATATCGTCAATCAGGTGGACTTGTCCCGCCGGGGTATGATGTGGACCACATGGTTGACTTGCAGTTGGGTGGTGCCGACAACGTGTCAAATATGTGGCCGCTTAACTCGAGCGTAAACAGAAGTCTTGGCTCTCAGATCCAATGGCAGATAAAGGGGCTTCCGCCGGGCACTATAGTTAATCGCGTCACGATTGGAGATTGACGTGTACGAAAGGTTTAGAGAGAGATTTTCTGTGGACAGCTCGGATAAGGCTGTTCGTGTGAACCGATCGGTCGAGAGTGGGGAGGCCCACTTGCGCGAATTGTTCGCGCAGTTCGGCGGTGACTCATTCAACGACGGTCTATATCGCGTCATGGATGCCGGAGCATCGGATAGTTGGTCTAAGTTAGTGGGGCAAGCATTCCCGACATTTTCGGGGGCTGTCACTTGTTTCGGTTTTGACTGGCTTGGCCGGATCTTCGCGCTGGATGCTCGAAGGCTAGTGGAAGGCCTCCCCGGTGTCGTCATGCTCGAGCCAGGCACGGGACAAGCACTAGAAATTCCGTGCAATGTCCACAATTTTCACGAAAGCGAGCTGATCGAATATCGCGAGGAGGCTTTGGCTGCGAGCTTCTTTCAGAAGTGGATTTCGATTGGCGGTGATGCTCCTAAGGTCGCGGAATGTATCGGGTATAAGAAACCTCTATTTCTTGGCGGGAAGGATACAGTCGAAAATTTAGAGCGTTCCGACATGGATGTGTATTGGACCATAGCAACTCAACTTATCGAGAAGGCTAGAGGGCTCCCAGCGGGAACGCGGATTGGAAGCGTCCGCATCGATTAGAGCTTTAAAGCCCGCATTTTGCGGGCTTCTTTGTTGTTTCAAGCGCGGCAGCAACGGGCACCCCTCAATACACATTCAATGCAATCGAGAATCCTGGGCCGTTAGCCAGCATGCCAGGAACCCCTGCGGCAAACTTTTATAGTGGGCAGTACAACATGAGCGTCTCTGATGACGTGACTACGCTATATCGTGCTGGTTCAAGCGTGCCAGGTAGTGAGCTGGGACAGTGGTTCACGACACAAAACCTCAGGGTCACGTCCTGTTTTGCCACATTGCTGAGCATAGCTGCAAAAATCTCAGGGTCAGGTCTGGCATCAGCACATCCACAACTTTACTGAAGCATCCGTACAAGACTGAGCTCCCACGTCGGAGGCGTGTTTCAGATTCGTTTGCCTGAAGCCCTCGCGAAACGTGTTGGCCATTTCGGTTCCTTGACATTCAGAGCTACTGGTTCACCTACGACGCAAGCGGCCACCTGCAACTGGAGCAGAGCTTCGGGCACACGCAGTTCTGGGACGGCACGGGGGCCAGCGACACGGTGCCCGACAGCCTGCCGGCGGCGGGGGCGACGAGCTGGGGCGGGATGGACCTGCTCAACGAGGTGACCTACCAGACGTCCGGCGGGGCGGCGGGCTACGACGCGGCCGGCAACGTGACCGGCTACCAGTATCACAACGCGGTGTCGGGCCGGGTGGACACCTACGTGGTGTCGTACCAGAAGAAGGACGGCTATCTGGAGAAGGCGACCAGCGGCAGCAGCACGGGAACGGACTACCGCCCGGCCACAGACACCAGCTACTACGACAGCCTGGGCGAGCGGGTGTCGATCGTGCAGCACGTGCAGCTGAGCAGCGGCACGCTGGTGGACACGGTGCGTGCGTTTGCGTTCGACGCCGGTGGCCAGATCGTGCAGCGGCGCGACGGCACCAGTTCGGGGGGAACCTTCACGGCGCAGGGCGGGGCGGGGACGACGCACTACACCTACGTGGGCGGGCAGCAGGTGGGGGCGTTCGACGAGGGCGGCGGCATCCACGTGCTGGATGGACTGACCGCGTTCAGCAACACGGAGGCGGGCACGTCCGGCTACGTGACGCAGTACGGCGACACGCTCAAGAGCATCGCGCAGGCCGAGTACGGCAATGCCAGCCTGTGGTACGTGGTGGCGCAGGCCAATGCGCTGGGCAGCGACGACGACCTGGTGGCGGGGCAGGCGCTGAGCATTCCGCAGGTGACCACCCACACGAATACGGCCAGCACGTTCAAGCCGTACGATCCGGGCAGAATCGCCGGCAGTACGACGCCGAACTTGCCGTACGTGGCGCCACCGCCGCCGGCGCAGCATTGCAATGCGCTGGCGGCGATCATTGTCATTGCAGTCATCGTGGTGGCGACCATCGTCACGGCAGGTGCTGCCGCTGTTGCCATGGGTGCCGCCGAGGGCTCGCTGTTTGCGACCGGCGGGGCCGTGCTGAGCGGCACGGCCATTGCCGGTGTGACAGTCGGCGAGGGGCTGGCCGCCGCAGCGATCGGCGGACTGGTGGGCAATATGGCCGGGCAGCTCGTCGGCGACGCGTTGGGAACCCATCAGGGCTTCTCCTTGCGGGAAGCCCTGGCCGGAGGACTCACCACTGCCGCTACTGCCGGCGTGGGAGGCATGGTGAACCAGGCCGGTGGCGAATTCTCGACCCTGGCCGATGGTTCGGGAAACCTGCGGCCGGCGGGTGCCGCGCTGCTTGGCGCCTCCGGCTACGCCAGCCAGGAGGCTTCCAACAAGGTGACCGGACAGCCAGCGCATTTCGCCTGGTCGGATATGGTGGCGTCGGCGGTAAGCGCCGGCGTGACGGCGGATGTAGGACTGCCCACTTCCAACCAATTGCAGCAAGGCATGGGTACCGGCTCGTTCATGCAGGACCTGGGAGGCGGCCTGTTCAACGGAGCGCTGCAGAGCGAGACGACGCGGCTGCTGGGTGGCAGCGCGGCCAACAGCGGACAGATCGTCAGGGACGCGTTCGGCAATGCGCTGGGCAATGCGGCCATTGCCGGGATCGACGCGTACGGCAGCCAGCAGCGGATGGACCGGCTAGCGGCGTCCGAGAACACCCTGCTGACCCATGAGCAGGCGCAGCTGGAGGCGAACCTGAATGAGCAAACGCAGGCATCGGTCAACGGCGACATGACGACCCTGGGCAGGCAGGCGGATAACGTGCTGAGCGCGCAGCTTGATGCCGGCGCGGATGCGCGCTTGATGGCCTATGCGGAAGGGAATCTGGGTTCGGGGGCTTGGACGCGCGAGACCGTGCCGGGTTCGGCTTATACCTTCGGGGGGACATGGCTGAATAGTCCGCGCTCGAATGCAGAGCGGTGGTACCGCTCCGCTGGGGCCAGTGAGGCGGACAGTTACAACATGGACTCGCTTGTCCGCAACTTCGGTCAAGGATTGAGCGATGGCGTCCTGGATGCGTTCCGCCCACTGGGCACCTTCTTCGGTGAGGAAGTGGGCCGATACGTGGTGGGAAACTACGGTGAAACGCTGTCCGGTCGTGGACTGAACTTCTTGTCCAGCGAGGAAGGGCTGATGCTGTCCGGGCATGTGGAAGACACATCCACCTCGCAGTTCCTGCATGCCGTAGGCGGAACTCTCGAAGGGATCTTGGAAGATCCGCGGTCGACAGTGGCGGAAGGTTACGACTATGCCGTAGGCAAGGGAACGGACTGGATAGAAGCGTTCGCGAACTGGTGGGATGGCAGCACCCCGGACCAGCGTGCGTACGGCACAGGCCACTTCGCTGGCGAGCAAGTGGGTGGCTATGCCATGGGAGAAGGTGGGAATATTGTGCTGGGCGGTGTGGGTGCGATGAGGCTTGGGGAGGGGGTTGCAAACGGTGAGGGAAGCCTGCTTTGGGGATCCTGGAAGGACTATCCCAAGACGCTCATCGGCGATACCCAATATGCTCAGATTGGTGATCGGTTTTATCCACAACACGCAATCAATCGAATGCAGCCCTCAGGATTGGGAGCGCCAGCCGGAGAACTTCACCCCGCGCCGGGTAGAAATATCTCGCCCAACATTGTCGACTATGTCATTCAAACGGGCGAGCAGACGCACACCGTTGTCAATGGTGTCTCGAGAACGGTTCATTGGAGCGGTAATGTAGGTGTCGTGACCGAAAACAATGGTCGTGTTGTGGTGACAATTCTTAGAAGGAGTGGCCAATGAGCAACTGGCTCTATCCAGAAGCTATTGCACGAGTTGAGAGCGCTTGCAACCTATTCATTTCGGGAGATCTCGATATAAATGGACTGCAAGCGTCCCTGTATCAGTCTGAGTTGGAAATAGAAGCTATCGAAGAGTCATGGTTTCGATCACTGTTGTCTGACACTGAAAACAAGCTTGAAGAGATCAAATATCTGATGCCCTGCGAAGAGCACAAAGCGGCTATGAGGGATGCTATTGAGCAGCTATTGAGCAGAATTCATGGCCGCGGAAAGGCGTCAGGCTAGCTTTTGTTCCAACTCGCGCGGAACTGCATGCCGAAGATCCTGCCCTGAGCCATGAAGCATTGGCCCGTCGCTACGGCGTCACCGCACCCACGGTTCGCGAGTGGCGCTCAGGTAAGGGGACGGAGGAAATTAAGCCAACGGGGTGTTGAACAACGGACAGATCGTCGTGGCCGCGTCGACGTACGCCACGCCGTCGTACCCAACCAGTACGATGCGGCGGGCAATGTCGCCTCCGCTCCACCTTGGCGTCCTCCGGCGACCAGTTCCTGACGTATGGCGGGGTCCGGTACGCCCATACGGTGGATGCGCCATTGACCCAGCGCCTGATGTACGACGCGCGCAATGAGCTGGTGGAAAGCGACTACGCCAAGGAATCAACCCTTCTGCAGGCCTGCCATCAACTCGGCAAAACGTTGCTGGAAGCCAGGATCGGCATCCAATGCGCCGCTGATGGCGTCCACCATCGGCAAAAACTGCGAGTCGCTGCGGAAGTCGCTGCCGAACTCCCACAGCAGTATCTCGCGCAGAACCGGTGCGCGCGCGTCGGCAAGCGAGTGCGGATCGGCAATGTTCACCTGGCGGGCGAGCTCGCGCAGGCGCATGCGCAGTTCGCCGACCTGGCGTGTGCCGGCCAACGCTGGAAGTTCACCGGTCGATGAATTCGTGCCGGGAGTCCTCCCGCCGCGACGGGTGCCGGAGGCGCGATCACGTGCGATGGCGCGCATGGTCTCGATCAGCGAGGGCGACGACGAAATGCGGTCGGTCGACATGTGTCCTTATCCTGGAACGTCTCAATGGGCACGGACAGTCTAGCCTGACCGCGTGCATCGGCATGTCTTGACGAATGACGAGAACGTCTCGTGGGTCGCAAAATTATGCGTTTTGATGTTGGTTGCGAACCATCGAACGGCGTTGCTGTGCGGGCCTTGACGAATCGCAAAATATTGCGATGAAATTTGTGTTGACAGCTGTTCGCAGCGATGCATAACCTCCGCCGCGTTGCAGCTCGGGATCTTCAGAGCGTATGAAGAATCCGCCACACCGTGCAGGGGCGCTGTGTTGAAAGGCTGTGCAGTACGCAGTAGGGGATCGCATGGATGCCATGTGTCAACGCCGCAGATTTTGCGGCCAGATCGTCGCTGATAAAGAGCCGACGCTTCCATCTCTCATTCGTTTCCCTATCCCGTGTCAGCGGAGAAAGTTTAGGGGTGCGGCATGAGCCGCGCCTCGCGACTGCAGGCGTTGGCCGCCCAGGATCCCTCGAACCCGATACTGTTGTGCGACTTGCTGGATGAGTTGCTGGGTGCGGGGCGGGTGGACGAGGCCCTCGCACAACTGCATGCGACCGAGGATGGGTTGCGAGTGCTGCCTGCGGTGAAGTTCCGCGAGGCACGCTGCGCGCTGATGACCCGGGATTTCACCGCGGTGGTGAAGTTATTGCAGCCGCTGGTGGACGGCGTGGGCGACGTGCCTGCGGGCATCGCGCATGACCTCGCCTACGCGCAATTCTCGCTCGGTCATTTCGACGCGGCATTGCAGGGGCTCGCCGACGTCCGGTCACAGGGCGAGGACGCCACCGCGGTAGCGTTGCTGAAGGCGCGAGTTCTGCATCACCAGCAGCAATACGGCACGGCCCTCGACGTGCTCGGAGCGATCACCCACGGCGAACGTCTCGCCGAGGTGCTCGGCCTGCGCGCGATGCTGCTGCTCGACAGCGGCGACACTGCAGGGGCGGCGACTACCGCCGGCCAGGCGCTGGTCATCGATCCCGCGCAATACGAGGCAACGATCGTAGCCGGCACGTTGGCGCTGTGGGAGCAGCGTCTGGACGTCTCGCAGGCAATGTTCGACCAAGTACTTGCGATTGACCCGCATTCGGGGCGAGCGCTGCTCGGTGTCGGCCAGAACCGCATGCTGCGCGCCGACATACCGGCGGCACGCATCGCACTGGAGCGTGCCACGGCGGCGATGCCGGAGCATATCGGCAGCTGGCATGCGCTGGCCTGGTGCCAACTGCTGGAGGGTGACTTGGCCGGTGCCGCGCGCAGCTTCGAACACGCGTTCGCGATCGACCGCACGTTCGGCGAAACGCATGGCGGCATGGCACTCGTGCACGCCCTTCGCGGTGATCGCGTTGCCGCCGAGGAATCGATCAGGCGCGCCACGCGGCTCGATCCGCACGGTGCGTCGGCACGCTATGCGCGCAGCGTGCTGCTGCTGGACGAGGGTCGTCCGGAGGAAGCGCAGGCGATCGTCGACGGCATCCTGCAGTCGCCAGGTCGCGCGATGGCGGTGCCGGCGGATTTCATCTTCCGGTTGCGCGAACTCGTGCGTCCGCGAGGCTAGCGATGGACAGCGATACCGCCATGCACCTGCTGTCGGAAACGCTGCTCACGGCAGCAAAGATCTCCGCGCCGATGCTGCTGGCCACGCTTGTGGTCGGCGTGGCGATCTCGGTGTTGCAGGTGGTGACCCAGATCCAGGAGATGACCCTGACCTTCATTCCCAAGCTGATGGCCGTGGTGGTGATGTTCCTGGTTACCGGCGCATGGATGATGGCGGTGGTGGTGGAGTTCACCAGGCACCTGTTCGGCCTGATTGCGGGGATGTGACGGTGCTGCAGCATGTCATGGACCTCGGGGTGGCCGCTTTCCTGCTGGCGATGGCACGCTTCGCGCCACTGCTGATGGTGCCCGCCTTCACGCCGTTCGCGTGGGTGCCGGCGTATGTACGCGTCATCGTCCTGCTCGCGCTGACGGCGATCGCGGTGGGTGCCGGTGCGCCGACGGCAACGCATCTCAGCATGGACGCGCCACTGGCGTTTGTTCTGGCGCTGGTGGGCGAGAGTCTGCTTGGCTTTTCGCTCAGCCTGGCGGTGGTGCTGCCGGCCGCAGCATTAGGTTTCTCCGCCAGCGTGGTCGACATGCAGTCCGGCATCGCCGCGGCCAGTCTGTTCAATCCATCGACCCGGGTGACCGAGGCGCTGGTCGGCGCGACCGTGCAGTGGGCCGGCATGATGGTGTTCTTCGCGATGGGCCTGCACCTGATGCTGCTGCAGGGACTGGTTGCGTCGGTCCAGTTGGTGCCGCTGGGTACCGGCAGTTTCCTGCTGTCGCCGGAAACCTTCATGAGTCTGCTTTCCTCGCAGTTCCTGCTCGGCATGATGGTGGTGGTACCGGTGGTGCTGGGGCTGTTTGCGATCGACCTGGCGGTGGCCTACGCCAGCCGATCGATGCCGCAGGCCAACGTGTACTTCGTGGCGTTGCCGTTGAAGATGCTGTTGGCGTTCGCGTTGTTGGCCGGCGCATTGCGTTGGGCACCGCAGCTGATCGGACGGCTCTATCGCGATGCGTTCTCCTCGTTGCCGGTCCTGTCGGGGGTGCACTGAGCATGGCCGACGAGCAGTCCAAGACCGAGCAGCCGACCCCGTACCGCCTGCAGGAGGCGCATGACCGCGGGCAGGTGTCGCGCAGCGCGGATCTGAGCGGCGTGCTGGTGACGATCGTATTCAGCATCGCGTTTGCCGTCTCCAGTGACGCGATGGCCGCCGCGCTCGCCCGCGCGGTGCGCCGCACCCTGCTGATGGCGGGCAATGCGCCAGCACCGTCGGCGGCACTGGCTGCCTGGTTGCAAGCCGCCTTCGAGCCGTTCTGGCAGGCGCTGCTGCCGGTGCTGCTGGCGGTGCTGGTCGCCGCGGTGATCGCCAACATCGTGCAGACCGGACCGACGTTCAGCACCACGCCGCTCAAGCCCGACTTCAGTCGGCTCAATCCGGCCCAGGGCCTGAAGCGCATCTTCTCGTTGCACATCCTGTGGGAGCTGCTCAAGCTGGCGTTGAAAGCCGCGCTGCTTGGCGGGGTGGGCTGGATCATTGCTTCGGGTATCCATCACCGGGTGGATGCCGCCGCACTCTCCGCGCCGTCTGGCCTGGCCATGCTGTTCCGCTCGGTGTACACGCAGGTGACAACCTGGACACTGGTGCTGCTAGGCCTGGTGGCGCTGCTCGACCTTTGGTTCACGCAGCGCGAATACATCCGCAAGTTGCGCATGAGCCGGCGTGACCTGAAGGACGAGGTAAAACGCCGCGACGGCGATCCGGACGTCCGCAACAAGCGCAAGCGGCTGATCGCCGAATTGCTGAAGCACTCGCGCTCTATCAGGCGAGTGCCGGAGGCCGACATTGTTCTGGCCAACCCCACGCACCTGGCCGTTGCGCTGCAGTACCGACCCAGGAGCATGCGTTCGCCCGTCGTGCTGTCCAAGGGTACCGATGCGATTGCGGCACAGATGCGTCTGAGCGCTTCGCGATCGAACGTGCCCTGCCTGCACTCGCCCGAGCTGGCGCGCGCGATCTTCCGTGAATGCCGGGTCGACGAGGCGGTGCCGACGCATCTGTTTACCCAGCTGGCACCGGTCTACCGCTGGTTGATGAAGCGCCCCGGTACGAGGATCTTCTCGTGAGCACCATGTTCGGTCAGCTCTGGCGCAGCAAGCGCGATGTCATGCTCGTGCTGGGCGTGATCGTGATCCTGGTCATCCTGTTCACGCCGATTCCATCGGCGCTGCTGGATTTTCTGCTGGTGCTCAACTTTACCGGTGCGCTGCTGGTGTTGCTGATCACGTTCTTCAGCGATTCGCCGCTGAGTTTCTCGACGTTTCCCTCGCTGTTGCTGATCACCACGCTGTTTCGCCTCGCGCTGAACATCTCGGCAACCCGGCTGATCCTCGACAGCGGCAACGCTGGCCGCGTGATCAATGCGATCGGCAACTACGTGGTCGGCGGCAACTACGTGATCGGCCTGGTGGTGTTCCTGATCCTGGTGGTCGTGCAGTACGTCGTGGTCACCAGCGGTGCGCAGCGTGTGGCGGAGGTCGCCGCGCGATTCACCCTGGACAGCATGCCCGGCAAGCAGATGAGCATCGATGCCGACATGAACATGGGGCTGATCGACGAGCACGAGGCAAAGAGACGGCGCGGCCAGGTGGAGAAGGAAGCCAGTTTCTACGGCGCGATGGACGGCGCGACTAAGTTCGTCAAGGGCGACGCCATCGCCGGCATCATGATCATCCTGATCGACATCGTCGGGGGACTGGCCGTCGGCATGGTCCAGCACGGCATGGCGTGGGGCGACGCGGCGCACCGCTACACGTTACTGACCGTCGGCGATGGCATCGTCACGCAGATCCCCTCGCTGGTGATCGCGGTGGCTACCGGCATCATCGTCACACGGGCGGCATCGGATTCTCTACTCGGTACCGAGATCGCGCGGCAGGTGCTGTCGAACTCCTACACTCTGGTGATCGTAGCGCTGGCGCTGGCCGGGCTGCTGTTCCTGCCGGGCCTGCCGGCGTGGCCGGTGCTGCTGGTGCTGCTGGGCGTGGGCGCACTGATCTTCCTCAGTTCGCGCATGGCGCCTGCGGCAGAAGACGTCGTGGCCAGGGACCCCGCGCCTGCCGCGACGCGCCCGGAAGAAGACCTGTACAGGCTACTGAGCGTCGAGCCGATCGAGATCCACCTGGGCAGCGCGATCGTTGCGGCCTACAAGGCACGCAACCTGGACATGGGCGAGCGCATTGCCACCTTCCGCAAACAGTTCGCGATGTATGGTGGCTTCGTGCTGCCCAAGGTGAAGATGGTGCAGGAGCTGCCGCTGGCCGCCGACGCCTATGAGTTGCATGTGCAAGGTTCGAGGGTAGGGCGCGGTGAGTTGCGCTTCGATTCGCTGCTGGCGATCAACCCTGGCGGCAAACGGGCGAAGCTCGATGGACGCGAGACGCGCGATCCGGCCTATGGTCTGCCGGCGCAGTGGATCAGTGCCGAACAGCATCAGTACGCCCGCGGCGCGGGCTACACGCTGGTGGATCCGGAGACCGTGCTGATCACTCATCTGGGCGAGGTGGTGAAGCGTCATGCGCCCGACCTGCTCACCCGCGCCGAGACCGAGCGACTGGTGATGCGAGTGCGCGAACGGCAACCCTCGCTGGTCGACGAGTTGGTTCCCGGTGTGATGTCGCATACGGACATCCAGAAAGTGTTGCAACAGTTGTTGCGCGAGCAGGTCAGCATCCGCAATGTCGAAGCGATCCTCGAGGTACTGGTCGACGCCGGCAAGACACTTAAGCAGACCGAGGACCTGGTCGAGCGAGTACGCGAACGCCTCGGTCCGGCGATCTGCCAGCGCGTGAGCAATGCGCAGGGCGAACTCCATGTTTTGACCTTGGCACCAGACCTGGAGCGATCCATCGTGTCCGCCGTACGTCAACGCGACGGCGCCGGCGCGTTGATCGGTGACCTGGCCCAGTTGGAAGCCTTGCTTGGCGGACTGGCACGGCAAACCGAGGCCATGATGTCGCGCAATCACCTGCCGGTGCTGCTATGCCCGGGCGTGGTGCGCCGCCACCTGCGTGCATTGATCCAGCGCAGCCTTCCGCACATCACTGTGCTCGGCATCAACGAGGTGCCACCTACCTTGGCGGTCAAGGCGTTCGGCACCATCACCACCGACACGGCGGCCAGTGCCGCATGAGGAGCCCATGAGCAGCATCGTTTCCAATATCGCGCGTTACCTCGGCAATGACGTCCAGGCGCTCGACCTGATCAGCCAGAACGTGGCCAACATGCGTACGACGGGTTATCGCGCCGAACGCCTCCGGGCGGATTTCAGGACCGGAGCGCTGGATCCGCTTCCCGCGCTGGACCTCGCCGACGGCAGTCTGGACATGACCGGCAAGCCGCTGGACCTGGCACTTCAGGGGCCGGGGTTCTTCGTCGTGAATGTGGATGGCCGCGAGATGCTGACGCGCGATGGTCAGTTCCATGTCGATGCGGACCAACGACTGGTCGACGTCTCGGGCCACCCGGTGCTGGGCCAGTCGGGGCCGATCTCGCTCAGTCACGACAGGGTGCACATCAATGCGGCAGGCGAGATCGTCGACGGCGACAAGAGCATTGACAGTTTGCGGGTAGTCACCGTCGTGACACCCGACGCTCTGCGTGAGGCCGGAGACGGCCTGTATGCCTATGCCGGTGCGGCGGTGGAATGGAAGGGAAGTATCCGCCAAGGCGCGCTGGAGAAATCCAACGTCGACGCAGGTTCGGAAATGGTGCGATTGATGGAGCTCACGCGCCACGCACAATCGGTGCAGCGGGCCATCCAGGCGTACGACCAGGCCATGCAAACCGGCATCAACCATATCGGCGACAACACCTAGGACGAACCATGATCGACGCACTCTATATTGCTACCGCCGGACTGAAGAGCCAGCAGGCGCAGATCGACACCTTGTCGAACAACATCTCGAACATGCAGACGCCAGGCTTCAAGAGCCAGCGCGTGGCCTTCGGGGATGTCGCCGTGATTTCGCCTGAGCAGATTCAGGCTGGCATGTCACCCCAAAGCGCGGGTGCGGGATCGGAGATCCTGTCGACCAGTTCGGTGTTCTCGCAGGGCACGATGCAGCAAACCAACAAGGTCTGGGACATTGGCATCCAGGGCGAGGGCTTCTTGGAAGTCATCGACGACAACGGCAACCACCTGTATACCCGCGACGGGCAACTGCACGTGGACAACGAAGGCTATCTGGTTACCGCCGCAGGGAATCGTCTTGCCCAGGACCTCCAGATTCCGCCGGATGCGACCAAGATACAGGTGAACCAGAGTGGCCAGATCTACGCGACAGTGGGTGCGGACCAGGAGCAGACGCTGCTGGGCGCGATCGAGCTGAGTACGTTCCCCTCGCCCGAGGGGTTGCAGTCAGTGGGCAGCAACAATTTCGCGCCGACCCAGGCGTCGGGTGACCCGAGCGTGGGCAAGCCCAACGAGAACGGCGTCGGTGCACTGATGCAAGGCATGCTGGAAGGATCCAACGTGGACATGGTCTCGGAGATGTCGACCCTGGTCATTGCTCAGCGTGCCTACCAGCTGAATGCGCGCGTGCTGCAGGCGTCGGATCAGATCCTCGATACGATCAACAATCTCCGTCAGTGACTATGCTGCGATCCCTGTCCATGTCGCTGCTGATGACGGTCTCGCTGACCGCGCTGGCAACACCGCACGCATCACAGCGCGTCGCGGCGGCGCGCATCGTGGCGGCGGCGCGCGCGCAGGTCGATGCACGACTGGGCAGCGAGGTCGCGGCGGCGAAGGTGAGCGTAGTGGGTACCCCCGCGGACTTCTCGGTTCCCGCCGGCGCCGTCGGGCTGGCCGTACGCCCGCTGACCGGACGCTGGCCCCGCGCACGTATCGGCGTCCCGGTGGACGTGGTCGTGGGTGGACGGGTCGCGCGATCAACGACGGTCTGGTTCGCGCTTGAAGTCCGACGCAAGGTACTCAGCTATGCGGCGGATGCCTCCATGGGTGCCACAGCCGAATCGCTGAAGCTGGTTTCATGCGACGTGGACATCGCGGCGGCACGGGGCGAGCCGGTACGGGACCCGCACCAGGTCGGTGGCATGCGACTGCGCCATGCAGTGCTCGCCGGCTCGGTGGCACGAATCGAGGATTTCGAACGCGTGCCGGACGTCGATCGGCAGCAGCGGGTGCATGTCGAGCTGGCACTGGGTGCCATACACATGCAGGCGCAGGGTACGGCCATCGCCCCGGGCAACACCGGCGACGTCGTGGCCGTACTGGTCGACGATGCCGAGTCACCGGTGCGCGCTCGCGTGATCGACAAAGGGGAGGTGGAAGTTGTCCGGTAAATATGGGTCCCTCCTGTGTCTTGCCTGGATGCTGGCCATCCCTGCAGTGCATGCGCAGACGTCGTCCGGTTCGATGATCAATCCGGACGAGTACCGTGGCCTGACTGCCGATCGGCGCGCCCACCGGCTAGGCGACACGCTGACCGTGCTGGTCACCGAGACATCGCGTGCTTCGGCGAGTGCCAACACCGATGCCGGCAGTGGTGTACAGCTGGGTGCCACCACGCAGACACGTTTCGGTAGCCACAATTATGGTGTCGGGCTGTCGGGTGACAACGCTGGTCAGGGCAAGACATCGCGCGCCGGCACATTGCAGGCGGAGCTGGCGGTGCGGGTGGTCGACGTGGAAGGCGACGGACTGCTGCGCATCCATGGCGAACAGCTGGTCGTGGTCAACGGCGAAAAGCAGCACTTCACCCTGACCGGGCTGGTACGTACCGAAGACATTTCGGCGGCCAATACGATTCTGTCCAACCGTATCAGCGAGGCGAACATCGAGTTCACCGGGCAAGGCGACGTCTCCGAGGCCCAGCGGCGCAGCATTCTTTATCGCATCACGCACTGGTTGGGTCTGATATGAACCGCTGCCTATTCCTCCTGCTGCTCCTGGCATGCTGCGCGGTGGCACGTGCCGGCGACAACAGCGTGCGACTCAAGGAAATCGCGCGCGTGCAGGGCGTGCGCGACAACGCGCTCACGGGTTATGGCCTGGTGGTCGGCCTTGCCGGTTCCGGCGACTCCAGCAAGAACCGCCTGACCGTCCAGTCGGTGGCCAATACGCTCAGCCATTTCGGGATCAGCATTAGCCCGGACGACCTCAACAGCCGCAATGTTGCGGCCGTCATGGTGACCACGACATTGCCGGCCTTCGCCGAATCGGGACAGAAGCTCGATGTGTCGGTGTCCTCGCTGGGTGATGCGCGCAGCCTGGCGGGAGGAATTCTGCTGGAGACCCCACTGGATGGTCCGGACGGCAAGCTCTATGCGTTGGCACAGGGCCCGTTGTCGGTAGGCGGGTATGAAGTACACGCGTTCGGCAGCTCGCAGCAGAAGAACCACCCGACCGTGGGGCGCGTGCCGAACGGTGCCTTGGTCGAACGCGAGGCACCACTGGGCCTGGAAGCCGGTGGTCGCACGCTGGACGTGGTGCTTTATCAGCCGGATTTTACCACGGCCGAGCGCGTGGCTGAATCACTGCGCCGCAACGCGGGGGTCGATGCGGTGGCCGAGCATGCCGGCAAGATCCGCGTGACCTTCGCCTCGCCGCCACAGGATCTGATCCATGCGATCTCGATGATCGAGAACGTGCCGGTGACGCCGGATCAGGCGGCCCGTGTGGTGGTCAATGAGCGTACTGGTACGGTGGTTTCCGGCGGTGACGTGCGGCTGGGTGCCGTCACGATTTCGCAGGGTGACCTGCGCATCGTGGTACAGACGACCTATCAGGTCTCGCAGCCCGACGGCGTATTGGTCCGGCCATCCGCCAGCATCGGCACGGCGGTGGTGCCGCAGGCCGACATTCACGTGCAGGAGCCTGAGGCCAAGCTGGTTACCGTCCCCGGAGGTGCCACCGTGGCCGACCTGATCGGCGCGCTCCGCGTGATTCACCTTTCCACGCGCGAGGTGATCACCATCCTGCAATCCATCAAGGACGCCGGTGCCTTGCGCGGCGAATTGATCATCCAATGAGGCAGCACACATGGATCTGACCACCGAAGCCATACGTCTTGGCATGAACATGGCGCGACTGCGCGCCGAAGTTGCCAGCGCGAACATCTCCAATGTCGATGTTGCCGGCTATCGCGCGCAACGCGTGGATTTCGGGGAGGCCATGGGACTGTTGCGCGAGGCCGCAACGGATCCCGCCATGGCGACGGATCGTCTGGTGGAACTGACGCCGACTGCACTGCGCGATTCGGTGTACGCAGCCGATAGCGGCGCTGACGCCTCGACGAGCCTCGATGGCCAAGTGGCGGATCTGGAGTCCGCCAGCGTGGATTTCCAGTCGCTGACGACGATCCTGTCGCGGCGCTTTGCGTTGATGCAGCTGGCCATGGCCGGGAGAAACTGAAGATGAGCGTTGATTCGATTTTTGCCGCCACGCGTTTCGGACTGGAGTACGAACGACTGCGCCTTGAGGCGGCCAGCCACAACATCGCCGTGGCCAATACGCCAGTTGCTCCTGGCCGGCCGGCGCAGTTGATGCAAGTGGCAGCTCTCCACGCTGCCGGCTTCGATGCCGCGATCGGCGGACTGGAACCACATGGCCATCCGGCCCTGGTCGCGACCGACGTTGCCCAGCGCGAGGTCCATGACCCCTCGGACCCGGCAGCGGACAAGAACGGCATGGTGAGTTATCCGCGCGTCGACATGGTGACCGAAATGAGCACGCTGGTGGAGGCCGGCCGCGCGTATGAAGCCAACGTACGAGCATTCAACACGTTACGCAGCATGACATTGCATTCGCTGGATATCGGGAGCGGCTCGTGAGTGTGATGCCGATCGAAGGGGTTTCCGTCACCCACTTGGACATGCTGGAGCGAGGCGTGAGTGAAGCCCAGGGTGGCCCGTCGTTCCTGCAAATGGCAGGTGCCGCACTCGACCAGGTCAACGGCAGCCTCAATGCGGCAGATGCCTCGGCAGGTGCGCTAGCCGCGGGAGAGAACATTCCGGTGCAGGACGTGATGATCGCCATGGAACACGACCACTTGCAGTTGCAGTTTGCTGTCGAGGTGCGCAACCGGGTAGTGGACGCGTACCAGAACCTGACGAATATGCAGTTGTAGGTGATTTTCGCGCCATCGGTACTTGCATGAAAGGCGGGCGTGGTCGGACAGGTTGATTGGGCTGAATGGAGTATCCAGGCGTCGCCCGGGCACTGGGGCCGGGTAGGCGGTGGGGAATTTTTCGGAGTAGGCAATGCGGCTTTTCTTTGCATCCATGTCACAGCGCTCGCGCATCGCGTTCGCGATGGGCTTGCTGTTGATCCTGTGCATGATCGGTGGTGCCACCTGGTGGATCATGCATCCGCCCTATGGCGTGCTGTTCGGCGATTTGCGCGAATCGGATGCTGCCGAGATCACGACGGCGCTGAGCCAGATGCAGGTGCCTTGGAACCTGTCCGATGAGGGCAAGACCATTCTGGTGCCCGCTGAACAGGTGTACGAGACCCGCATGAAGCTGGTCTCGCAAGGCGTGCCCAAAGGGGGCAGCGTCGGATTCGAGCTGTTCAAGGATTCCGATTACGGCGTCACCGAATTTGCCCAGAAGGTCAATTTCCAGCGCGCGCTGCAAGGCGAACTGGAACGCACGATCTCCTCGCTGAGCGAGGTCACCTCGGCACGCGTGCATCTGACCATCCATCACGCAAGCCTGTTCGAGCATGACCAGGAAGCATCGAAGGCCTCCGTGACGCTCAACCTGCAGCCGCAAAAGCATCTGGATGTCCGTGAAGTTGCCGGCATCCAGCGCCTGATCGCGTCCGCCGTCGAGGGTTTGGCGCCGGAATCCGTGGCGGTGCTGGATGGCAAGGGCGTCGTACTTTCGGGCAATCCTGCGGACGGGCAGGGTGGGGTGCCGGTCAGCGACCGGCTCGACCAGCAGAGTCGGCTGGAGGCGGGGATGCGCACGCGAATCGGCCAGTTGCTGCATCGTGTGTTGCCTGACGATGACTTCACCGTGTCAGTCGGCGTGCGCCTCAACTACGACCACGTCAAGCAAGTCAGCGACCGCCTGCTTGCTCAAGGCAAGGACGGCAACGGACTGCTGGTGCGGGAAAAGGTCGATGCAACTGGGCATACGGCCGACAACTCCGATCCCGATCATGTCAGGGTCGGTCCGACCAGCAACCAGCGCGAAGTCGAGTACGTGCATGGTCATGAGCAGGAGGAAGTGGAACGGGCACCTGGACGTATCGAGCGCGTATCGGTGGGCATCGTCATTTCATCGGCGTTGTCCAAGGCGGAGATCAACAAGCTCTCCGACGTAGTGTCGGCCGGGCTCGGTCTCGATCCGGCACGTGGTGACAAGATTGATATTGCAGCCATCGCCGCCCCCCAAGGCGTGCGCCCCGAGTCTGCTGTCCCCACGGCCATCGCAGATGCGGCTGGCACGGCACCACCCACTCACGTCGACGAGGCGCCGACCACAGGGGCGTCTGCCTCCATGCTCGCCGGATTCCGTATGTGGGTCTACGCCGCGGCTGCCGGGCTGGTTGTGCTGATTCTCGCCGGCCTGGTGATCGTGGGACGTGGGTCACCGCGCCGTCTGTTGCCGTTGGAGCGCGAGGAAACGCTGGCGCAGTTGCGGCAGTGGATGGACTCGACCAACGAGGCAGGACAGTGAACGAGACCGGTGCCCGCAAGGCCGCGTTGGCCCTCGCCACCCTGCACCCAGCGGACCGTAGCTGGATGCTGGCGCGGCTGTCGAAACCATGGCGGGAAACGCTCGAGCCGTTGATTCGCGCGGCGCGGCGCTTTACCGCCATCGATGCAGACCTATTGCAGGAGGTACTCGATGGTTCAACCGCTACGCCGATAGCCGATGTGCCGCCGCCGGCCGTCCTGATCGCAGTGCTGGACGGTTTTTCCAGCCCTTGGGCGGCGCGGGTATTGGCCGCTGCGGCAGCGGATCACGCGGAAATCTACCTCGCGGCTTGCAGCAAGTTGCGCGGTGATGCGATCCGACGTGAATTGGCGCAATTGCAGCGCCCGTTTCCCCATGCGCTGGCACAGACGATGGCGTGCTGCCTCGAAGATGCCGGCCGCGCCCTGGTCGCGGCGGAGGTCTCACGGTGATCCAGCGGCTGCCGCACGATGCACTCCTTGAAGCCACCACCCACCGTGTCGTGGCGGGTGGGCAGATGCCTGTGGCACCTGTGGCCGAGACGGTTGTTGTTGTGGAGGACCCGGCCGCCGAAGCCTATCGTCTCGGGTACGTCGAAGGTTACGAAGCAGGAGAGAGTGACGGATTGCGTGACGCGAAACAGCGCATGCAGAAGCTGGAGGATGCCGCCCGTGATCGCACGGACGAACTCGAAGGTGAACGCGAGCGCCTCTCCCTGCTCATCGAGGGAGTTGGTGAAGCCGCGCAACGCCAAGGCGAGGCGATGGAAGCGCTGGCTTTCGAATTGGCATTGGCGAGCCTGGCACATGCTTTCGGCCAGCTGCAGGAGGACGGTCAACTGCTGCGCCGACTATGCACCCGGATGGCGGACGAGTATCGCGCCAAAGCCGTACGCCTTGTCGTGTCGGTGCAGGATCGGTCGTTGCTCCCCGAGCATATCGATGGGCTGGAAGTGGAAACCGAGCGCGGGCTGGTTGCCGGCGAGTGTCGGTTGGTGACGGACCGTGGCCAGATCGAAAGCTCGATCGGTCAGCGTCTGGCGGCCATCCACGAGGCCATGCTACGGACGCTGGGAGTCGCTACCCCGTGACCACCACCGCTACACTCGATCGCTATCGTACCCTGCTGGTTGAACAGCCACTGGCGCACAGGTGTGGTGAGCTGCTCGGTTTCAACGGTGTAGTGGTGGAGGCCCATGGACCGGATGCCACGATCGGTGAGCTCTGCGAGATCGGGAGCACAGCTGATGAGCAGCGGGTTCGCGCCGAGGTGGTCGGTTTTCGTGATGGCCGGGTCCTGTTGATGCCCTTTGGCCATCTGCGCGGCGTATCGATGGGTACCCGCATACATGCGCTGGGATGTTCTCTGCAGGTGCCCGTTGGCCGCGCGCTGATTGGACGTGTCATCGACGCGTTTGGCGTGCCCATCGACGGTGGACCCGAGATTTCCGCTGAAGGCCAGCGGGATATCCAGCGCGCACCCATCAACCCGATGCGGCGAGCACCGCTGGACGAGGCGCTCGAGACGGGCGTGCGGGCGATCGATGGCGTGCTGCCGTTCGCCAAGGGACAGCGGGTCGGTGTGTTTGCAGGCAGCGGCGTCGGCAAGAGCACCTTGCTCGGCATGATGGCCCGCCACGTTCGCGCGGATGTCGTGGTGATTGCCTTGGTCGGCGAACGCGGGCGTGAAGTCGGCGACTTCCTCGACAATGCATTGGGCCAGGAAGGCCGCAAGCGTTCGGTGATGCTGGTGGCGACCGCCGATCAGCCGGCACTGGTGCGTACTCATGCAGTGCACGCCGCCCATGCCATTGCGGAATTCCTTCGTGACGAAGGCATGGACGTATTGCTGATCGTCGACTCGATCACCCGGTTCGCCATGGCGCAGCGCGAGGTCGGCCTGGCCGTGGGCGAGCCGCCTACCTCGCGTGGATATCCGCCATCGGTGTTCAACCTGCTTCCGCAAATCCTTGAGCGGGGCGGGCGCGTACGTGACGGCGGTTCGGTCTCGGCCATCTACAGCGTGCTGGTCGAGGGCGACGACATGAACGAGCCGGTGGCCGATCACATGCGAGCGATCCTGGATGGGCACGTGGTGTTGTCGCGCGACCTCGCCGCGCGCGGGCAACTTCCAGCGATCGACCTGCTGTCCAGCGTAAGTCGCCTCGTATCGAGCGTCGCGGATGGGGAACAACAGCAGGTCATCCAGCGCGTCAGATCCATTCTCTCGACTTACCAGACATCACGTGACCTGGTGGACATGGGGGCTTACCAGGCTGGGGCGAACCCACTGTTGGACGAGGCCATCGTGCTGTATCCGCGCATCGTCGAGTGCCTGTGTCAACGGCCGACGCAATGGTCGACGCGCGACGAAAGCATCGGGCTGCTGCGTGCCATCGTATCGCGGGAGGATCAGCCATGAAAAACGGGCGACTGCATGCGTATGAAGTCCTGCTGCGCGTGGCGAAGGTGCGTGAGGTGCGTGCGTCATTCGCACTGGCCGACGCGTCTGCCGAGGCACGTACCTGCCGGGTCCGCTGCGACGAAGTTGATGCGGCCCAAGCGGCGGTGTCAACAGCAAGCCGTAGGAATGCCACAGACGAATCGAGTCTGGATCTGGCCCGTTACGAAATGCTTTCGAACCTGGATGCCTTGCTTGCTGAGAAGCGGTACACGGCTTCCAACGAACTCATTTTCGCGAAGCAGGCATGCTTGGAACGTGCGCTGGCCGCGGTTACTGCCAAACGATATCGCGAACGGATCGATGACCGGGTCGTGGAAACCAGGGGGACATTGGAGAGGAAGCAATTCGCCAGCCAGCAAGAAGAAGCCATCGAGTGCTGGCTTGGGAGTAGGGGGTGATGAGAAATATCAGCCATATAGTGGCGCCTTCGATGGTGCTGGATCGTCAAGGCGGGCGTTCACCCAGTCGTGATTTCGCCGATGAGTTGGATAAGGCCGACGATCGCGGGGGGAGAATTCACCCGCGACACCAGGTTGCGGAAGGCCACGTCCCACAACAGGTTCCTGCCGAACAGTCAGTTTGCGAGGCTATTTCACGGATCACGGAAGGCGGCGGACCGATCGCGGCGAGCGCAGTCGTGTGGGCAAGTTCAGGATCTGGAGGGATGAATATGGAATCGGCGCAGCAACTGGATGGCGTGGTCCAGCCCACGGGGGTTACCGAGGCATTGGTCAGTTCCAGGGTATTTGGAATTCATCTTCTCGCCGGCACCTATCTATCTGAACTGTATGCATCAGCCGACCAGACCACTTCGTTCACGCCGCTCAATACCGTTCCTTCCGAGCCAAAAGGCGTGACAGAGAAAACATGCGATGTGTCGTCTGGTATGTCGCTTAACACGGCTACCACTGGGGCTGATACGTCATTGTGGAATGAGGCAGTGGACGTGTTCGGTCTTTTTGCAATGAACGCGGTGGAAGTGGCAACGGATGAATCCCGGTCCTCAGCTCCGGCCAAGATTGTTCCCGAAGCCTCGCAGGAAGCGCTTTGGCCGGAGGATTCGTTGCGTCTTACGAAGCAGCTCGATGGCAGCCTGACGCTTTGGCTGCGCGATTACCGCATGGACGATACGCAGGCGATCCACGTGGTTGGTGCACTTGTGAAGGAAGCAGGGTCCCGGGGCATGCACCTGGGCAGGATTTTATTGAACGGTCGCGAGGTCTGGACCTCGCCCAACGAATATTGAGCAGGGATCGTCATGTCAGTCGACGCCATCGGCGCTTTGTTGAACTCATCGGATAGCCCAACCAATGCGAGTTCGGGAATCAATGAGCAGGATTTCATCAAGCTGTTCGTCAGCGAATTGCAGTTTCAGGATCCCATGCAGCCGCTGGACAACAGCCAGTTCCTCACCCAGCTTGCGCAGTTCGTCAGTATCGAGCAGCAAAGCGAAGAAGTAGCCGGAATCAACAACTTGTTGACCTTGGGCTCCCAGGGTCAACCACTGGCGTTGCTGGCTCACAACGTGCAGGTCGCGAACGCGGACGGGACGACGACTTCCGGCAAGGTCACCGGCATTCAGTACGGCTCAAATGGGGTCAGGCTGACTGTCATGACATCGAGCAGCAACGTATTGACCAACATCACCCTTCCCCAAATACAGCTCGTGACGCCTTAAACAGGAGAACGAATCATGTCGGGCATCATGCAGGCGCTTTACAGCAGTGTCTCAGGGCTTTTTAGTTTCTCGAACAGTCTGAATACGATAAGCAACAATATTAGCAATATGAATACGCCTGGTTTTCGAGGTAGTGACTCCTTCTTCGAGAACATCATGGGCGAGACCGGCACCAGGATTGCCGGAACGGGGGAAAACCTGAGCGAGGGGCAGATCCAGCAGACCAGCACGGTGACCGACGCCGCGATCATGGGCGATGGCTTCTACATTCTCAAGGATTCATCGGGTAACACCTATTACACGCGCTCGGGCCAGTTCGAATTTAATCCGTCGGGACAGCTGGTCGATTCGGTCAACAAGTATTTCGTGCAGGGTTTTGACCCCTCGGGCAACCTCGGCAATATTGACGTCACGAACTACAAGACGCTACCGGCACAGGCGAGCACGACCGTGAACATGGCTGGCAACATCTTGCCGTCCGACCCGACGGACAGCGTCAGTGCCGTCACCGTTTACGATGTGCAGGGAAATGCGCACGCCCTTGGGGTTTCGATGGCAAACAACACGGCGATCACGCCTGGCAGTTGGTTGGTCACAATCACGGATACCAGCGGCAACACGATCGGCAGCGGCGAGGTTCGCTTCAACACCGACGGTACGCTCCAGAATGGATTTAACACGGTGACAATGACCAGCACGCTTGGCGGCCATCCGCAGACGATCGTGTTCAATTTCGGTACCGCCAATGGCCTGAGTGGAGTAACCAGCTTTTCCGGCGTAGCCTCCGATCTCTCCGCGTCGGTGAAGGATGGACATGGAGTCATTGGTATTTCTTCCGAATCCTTCGATATCGACGGCACGCTTCAGATTGTCTACTCCAACGGCGAGACGAAGGCGGGTCCCCAGTTCGCTCTGGCATCGTTTCAGGACGAGAGTTCGATGCAGTCGATCCAGGGGAACCTGTATTCGCAACCGAGGGGCCAAGCGGCACGCATCGGCAAGGCCAATACGGCCGGCTTCGGGCAGATCGAAGGCAGCAGCCTTGAGATGTCCAACGTCGACCTGACCCAGGAGCTGGCCGCCATGATCGTGATTCAGCGCGGCTATCAGGCGAGCTCGCGCGTCATGACCGTGTCCAGCGACATGCTCCAGCAGCTTTATGATTCCACCAGGGGCGGCTAAGAAGTGGATGGCATTCGTTTTACCTGGCTCGGCGAATCACGTCGGGAAGCCTTTCGTGCGCTGGTTGGCGCCGAAGTGTCCGAATGGTCCCGTGAGTGGTGGGTTGGTCATACGTCCGCTGACATCAATGTGAATCCAGTCGACCACCGCAGTTTCATCATCAGGGGGGCGGCTCCTTACGTGTCGACCGGAGAAGCTGGCTCGCTGGCATTGTTCCTGGGCGGCAGGGGGGCAGGTGCGCTCGGACGCCATCTTGCCGGAACAGTGGATGAGGAGGATGCGGGTTGGGCGCAGCGTATTGGCGAAAATGCTCTGGAGGATCTGGCAGCACGGGTTTTCCGGCAGGCCGGAATCGCCGGCGGCCCTGGCTTGCGACAGTCCGCTTCACCACCCGAATTGGCGCGCGCCGAGCTGGGCAGCTGCGTCTTGGCCATCACCATCGGGCGGCTGGGGTTGAACTTGGCCGTCGGTCGGCAACTGATCGATCGACTGGTGCCGCCGCACGCAGCAGAGAAGGCTGGCCTTGCATCGCGCCGGTCGGCGCTCGAAGGCATCCCAGTACGCCTCGACGCGATTATGGATTTTGGGTCGGTCAATCTCGCGCAATTGACGGATCTGCGAGTCGGCGAGCTGCTGATCGGTGACACGGAGCTAGGGGAGCCGCTGTTGATGCGAATCGAGGGCAGTATTGCCGCCGCCAACGGTTACCTGCGCCGCACAGGGACAAAACGTGCCGTCATGCTGGACGGTCTTTATTCGCAGGAAGAGCACAAGTCATGAAAGAAGTCGTCATTGCACCTATCGCGCTGGAAGAAGTGGGCGACAAGCCGCTCGCCGGTGCTCCACTTGTTGAGCGCAATGTGGCGTTGCTGGGGCACGTTACTGTGCGCCTAGAAATACTTGTGGGTAGCGCCCAGCTAAGTGTCGAACGGCTGTTCTCCCTTGCCAAGGGCGACGCTGTAGAGCTGGACACCAACCTCGACGATCCCGTGACACTAATGCTCGACGGCAAACCCGTTGCGCATGGCCACCTGATGGCCGTCGGCGACCGTTTTGGCTTGAAGGTCTCCGAGATCCTGTGAGCGTTCCCGCCCTGAATCCAGCCTCGCTCTTCGTTGCGCCGATTTCTGGCGCGGGTGCTGTTCAGTCGACGATCCCATATCGAAGTGCGGCAACGATCTCGACAGGAAGCTTTGTGGCCGCACTGGCTATCACCGTTTTTGTGCTGGTTGTACTGGTGGGTGGTGTCGCATACGCGCGTCGCCGTGGCTGGATAATCGGCTCAAAAATAAGAATGCGTGGCGCTAGCGGCGAGGGCATCGAGGTGAGGGCTTCGCGGCGATTGAGCATGGCCACGACCACCCATGTGGTGGCTTACCGTGGGCTCGAATACCTTGTCGTCGAAAGTGCGAGAGGGTGTGTCACCACCGTTGCGCCGCTAAATGCTTCGCGGTCCGGACAGAGTAGCGCACCATGAAGAGAGGCAGGTATTTCGTCCTGGCGGCTGCGCTGCTTGCCGCACTTGCACTACCGGTTCTTGGGTGGTGCGGGGATCCCGTCCAGGATGCGATAACACGCGCTTCGACGGAGGATAATTCATCGATCCTGCGTTCGTTTCTGCTGCTTTCGCTCCTTTCGTTCATTCCGCTGTTGGTGATCGCGCTGACATCGTTCACACGCATCATCGTCGTATTGTCCATGGTGCGCAGCGCTCTCGGCTTGCAGCAGACCCCGCCCAATAGCGTCTTGCTTACGTTGGCAATGTTCCTCACCTTGTTTGCAATGAATCCTGTGTTTCAGGCGGCCAAACAAGTGGGAGTAGATCCCTATCTCCGGCATGAAATACCCGCCGTAACGGCAGTCGAGCGCGGATTCATACCGTTCAAGATGTTCATGATCAGGCAGACCCGTGAAGGTGACCTGCTCGCGGTCATCCGCATGGCGAAAATGGCACCACCAAAGTCGGTCGACGACATCGGTGTTCTGCAGCTTGTGCCAGCATTCATGTTGAGTGAATTGCACACCGCATTCCAGATCGGCTTCGTGATCTTCCTGCCGTTCCTTCTCATCGACCTTGTGGTCGCGGCAATTCTCATGGCTCTGGGCATGATTATGCTACCGCCAACCAGCATCAGCTTGCCGCTCAAGATCCTGCTGTTCCTCCTGGTAAATGGATGGAGTCTGCTTGCCCAGGCTTTGTTGAGCAGTTACCACACCTGAGCGGACGAAGCAGGCACCTTGGACGACTGTGTGCAGATGCTCTGGGATCAATGGCATGACCGGCACGAGCCGGTCGTGCGTAATGCACTTGTCGTCAGGTATTCACCTTGGGCAAGGATGGTGGCGCGTGATGTGTACATGCGCGTCCATTCCTTGGGAGATGCATGGCAGGATTGTACCCAGAACGCACTAATCGGCTTGCTGGAAGCGATCGACCGCTTTGATCCGAATCGCAGCGTCAAGTTCGAGACCTATGCGCGCCACCGAGTGCGAGGCGCCGTGTTCAATGGGCTGAGAACCTTGCGTGAAAGCTTGGTGCAAGGATCGCAGGAAGGTGCTCGCACATACGATCAGACCAGTATGGTGGTGGAACGAGCCAGATCGCTTGATGACGGCTCTGCATCCGATTCACTCGATGCATTTGTAGCCATCACGGTTGGGCTGGGCCTTGGTTTCCTTCTCGATGAGGGATCTTTCCCTGGCATAAAGACGCCATCGGATGCCTATGCCGAGCTGGAAAAGGAAGAGCTGAGGGCCTTCATAGCCGAAGCCTTGGGGCAACTGGGCGAGCGCGAGCAGATGATTATCACGCTGCACTACTATCACCATGTGCCGTTCGTCGACATTGCGTTCCGACTTGGGATAACCAAGGGCCGCGTGTCACAGCTGCACAAACGTGCCTTGGACCGATTGCGAACCGTTTTGGGAAATCGCGTGTCAGCAGAATATTGAATCAAGCGTCATCGGCTTTTTGTCAGATGCCTCGATGCGGCATGTGCCGGCCATTTCCGGTGGACCGAGACTAGTAACTTCAACTCGATGTCGTCCCACCGTTCAGGGGGATCAAAATGTTGGGGTGAATCGATAGCGCTTTGAACTGCTGTGTACTCAGGATAACTTCGCCCATATCGTCGGTACTGGTGTGGAAGTAGCCGCACTTAGCCCAGAGGTGCCAAGCAGATGATTAGGCCAAGTTATCGGGGGTAGGGCAGGGCTATTTTCGAAGCAGATATCAGCCTCGCCAGAACGTGCCCTTCGACCCGGCAGCTAGGACTTTCCCTAGAGATCTGGCCGGCAAATGAGTTAGGCACCGTCGCTGATCTGATATCGCTGCGATTCAAACGTCGCACGAAGCCAAGCCAGAGCCTCATCGAGATCCAAGTTGGAGCTGGCATAGCTTTGCCGCAGGAGGCGCGGTGAAAGCAATCCATCCCATTTTTGGCGGACGAGATTGCCTACCTTCGCGAGCAGTTCGTCCACAGGTGC